>Ga0190303_1000078_pt1 | contig 38399 bp, 34 predicted proteins | sample 48700701_MG_FD_161672 | JGI IMG/M metagenome (GOLD analysis project Ga0190303, IMG submission 161672) | Hydrothermal vent sediment bacterial communities from Southern Trench, Guaymas Basin, Mexico - 4870-07-0-1_MG | ecosystem: Environmental > Aquatic > Marine > Hydrothermal vents > Sediment ... | reverse complement strand
TTAGGTTCCGATAGATTTCAGCCTCCGATAGATTTCAACCAAGGAGTCGTGCCATGTCTGCCGCCGCACCAAAAATTGACCCCGTAAAACCCGCCATAAAACCCACGGCCTGCCTAGCGCTGGCCGATGGCACATTGTTCTACGGCATCGGGTTCGGCGCGACCGGCGATTGCGAGGCCGAGCTGTGCTTCAACACCGCGATGACCGGCTATCAGGAAATCATGACTGACCCGTCTTATGCGGGCCAGATCGTCACCTTTACCTTCCCGCATATTGGCAACACCGGCATCACACCCGAAGACGATGAAACCGCCGATCCCGTGGCCGAGGGGATCGTGGTCAAATGGGACCCGACCGAGCCGTCAAGCTGGCGCGCCACAGGTGATTTGCGCGACTGGATGGAAAAACGTGGCCGCATCGGCATTGGCGGTCTTGATACCCGCCGCCTGACCCGCGCGATTCGCCAGCAAGGTGCGCCGCATGTGGCGATCTCGCATGATCCGAATGGCAATTTCGACATCGAGGCGCTGGTGGCAAAAGCCCGCGCATTTCAAGGGCTTGAAGGGCTGGATCTGGCCAAAACCGTGACCTGTGCGCAGTCCTACACGTGGGATGAAATGCGGTGGGCATGGCCTGATGGCTACCCGAAGCGCACCACCAAGGGGCATAAGGTTGTCGCCATTGATTTCGGTGCCAAGCGCAACATATTACGCTGCCTTGCCTCGGCTGGTTGCGACGTCGCCGTCCTGCCCGCCACAGCCACCGCTGAGGAGATTCTAGCGCTAAATCCGGCCGGTGTTTTCCTGTCCAACGGCCCCGGCGATCCGGCGGCAACCGGTGAATATGCTGTGCCGATGATCAAAGGTATTCTTGCGGCCGATATTCCTATTTTCGGCATCTGTCTGGGGCATCAAATGCTAGCCCTTGCCGTCGGTGCCAAGACGATCAAAATGAACCACGGCCACCACGGAGCCAACCATCCGGTCAAGGATAAAGAAACCGGCAAGGTTGAGATCACCTCGATGAACCACGGTTTTACCGTGGACGCGCAAACCTTGCCTGACGGGGTAATCGAAACCCATATATCGCTGTTTGATGGGTCAAACTGTGGCATCCGCCTGCTGGATCGCCCCGTATTTTCGGTGCAATACCATCCCGAAGCCAGCCCCGGCCCACAGGATAGTGCCTATTTATTCGAGCGTTTCGTCACAGCGATCGAGAATAACACATAATTTCCGACAAAATTAACCACCTGTTAACGATGATTGCCAAGTGTAGGGGCTGACCTTTATCTTGTGTGAATCCAAACTATGCAGCCATCCAAACAACCTGTCGTCGTGACCTTCCCGACCCCGCGCGCAAAACAGCCCCGCCCCGCCGCAGTGCCTAGATTGCATGTGCCAAGGGTGCCAATCGGTGAGATTTTGGTGCAATCCGGAGCCTTGGCGCAAGTCGATTTGCTAAAGGCACTCGCGCTGCGCAACCGTGAAGAAACCCGACTGGGCAATATCCTGCTAAACCACGGGATGGTCAGCGAGGCTGATTTGTTCGGCGCCCTTTCCACGCAATTCGGGGCCAACCTGGTTGATCTGCAAGAAACACCGCCCAACCCGCGCCTGAAGGACATGATTGATCTGGAATTGTGCCTGAAAGAAAATATCGTGCCATGGCGGCATATTGGCGGGGCATTGGTGATCGCCACATCAAAGCCTGACCAGTTTGAGCAACTGCGCGGAAATCTACCACCAGAACTGGGCACTGTTTTAATGGCGATTGCGCCAGAACACGATATCCAGAACGCCCTGATTAAAACCCACAGCCATGCCTTGATTGAACGCGCCGAAACGCGTGTATCTGATGCTGAAAGTTGCCGTTCATGGAACCCGGGCCGCATGTTGCGATATACGCTGGCTGCAGTTCTGGCATTCCTTGCATGCGTCATACTCGCGCCGGTTGCCAGCTTCACCACGCTCTGTGCCTGGGCCATTATCACGCTGGTGATGAATATGGGACTAAAGGTGGCCACCGCCGCCAGCCAGATCCGCCCGTATTTGCGCCGTGCCGCCGCCACAACCACGCCGCCCCCCCGCACTGAAACATTCCGCCTGCCCGTGGTGTCGATCATGGTTCCGCTATATAAAGAGCGCGAAGTGGCGGCGCATTTGATCCGCCGACTAAAGCGGCTGAACTATCCAAAAGAATTGCTGGATATTTGTCTGGTGATCGAAGACGACGATGAAACCACGCGCGAAACCCTGAACCGCACCCACCTGCCCCGCTGGGTGCGCGTTACCAAGGTACCAAAAGGCGCGGTGCGCACCAAACCCCGCGCGATGAATTTCGCGCTGGATTTTTGCCGCGGCTCGATCATCGGGGTTTATGATGCCGAAGACGCACCGCACCCTGACCAGATTCACCAGATCGTGCGCCGGTTCCATGAACGCGGCCCGCAGGTGGCCTGTTTGCAAGGCATTCTTGATTTCTACAACCCGCGCACCAACTGGCTGTCGCGCTGTTTTACCATTGAATACAACACATGGTTTCGCGTGTTCCTGCCAGGGTTGGAACGGTTGGGCTTTGCTGTTCCTTTGGGCGGCACCACGTTGTTTTTCCGCCGCGGTGCTTTGGAGAAACTGGGCGGTTGGGATGCCCATAACGTGACCGAGGACGCCGATCTTGGTATCCGTTTGGCGCGTCATGGCTACCGCACTGAAATCATCCATACCGTCACCGAGGAAGAAGCAAACTGTCGCTTTGTGCCATGGATCAAACAACGCTCACGCTGGTTGAAAGGGTTTGCAATCACATGGGCTGTGCACATGCGGTCCCCTCGTAAACTGTTGAAAGAACTGGGGTTCAAGAAATTCATTGGGGTGCAAATCCTGTTTCTAGGCACCCTTTCACAGTTTTTGCTCGCGCCTTTGCTGTGGTCGTTCTGGCTGATCCCGTTCGGGGTGGCGCACCCTATGCTCGCTGTGGTGAGCGGCAACACATTGATGACGCTTGGCATCACATTCATTCTGGCCGAAATCATCACCGTGGCCGTTTCCGCCTTTGCGGTGTCGGACAAAAAACATCGTTTTTTGATCCCGTGGGTGCCGACCATGCACCTCTATTTCCCGATGGGAACACTGGCGGCTTACAAAGCATTTTACGAATTGCTGACCCAGCCGTTTTACTGGGATAAAACTGCCCACGGCGTGTTCGAGCGCACCGAGGATCGTGTAGAAGACGCTAGCAATACGCAGGTTACATCATAACCCGCCGGAAAATTCCGGCCGCTCGGCATCTAGCACAAGCCGCGTTTCAAACGCCTTGGAGATGTGCTGTTTCAACGCAGCATAGGCCGCATCACCATCCCCGTTTTCAATCGCCGTGACGATGGCATCATGCTCGTCCAATGACCCTTCGCTGCGCCCTTCAACCGCCAGTGACGTTGTCGCCAGCAACGCCATTGTGCGATGCACAAGGTCCAGTTGCTGAACCAGATAACGGTTGTGCGATGCCAGATGGATTTGCTTGTGAAACCGCCGGTTCGCCAGCGATAGCGCTTCGGGGTTTTGCACCAGTTTTCGGTCCTCCCCGATCATCTTGCGCAGCACCCGCACCTCCTCGGGCACAGCATGTTGCGCCGCCAGACGCGCCGCCAACCCTTCCAACTCGGCCCGCACCGCATAAAGTTCGGACAGCTGGTTATGGTCCAGCGCCCCGACAATCAGACTGCGCCCGTCACGGATCAGCAATGACTGCGTTTCCAGCCGTTGCAGCGCCTCGCGGATCGGGGTGCGTGAGACGCCAAACCTCTCGGCCAGTTCGGATTCAACCAATCTGTCGCCGGGTTTATAAACCCCCACATCAATCGCCTCGAGGATCAACCCGTAGGCGTCTTTGTTCGGGGTGCGAATCTCGCTCATCACTTGTCTCCAATTTTCGTTATCCACAACCTACGCCTGCCTGCCCCCCCCAATCAACCGGCAATCAAGTTGATCCCGAAGGCACATCCCCCTAACTATGGCCGCATGATTGCAAAACAGTTCGCACATGTCCGCCATTGGGTCTTTGACCTGGACAATACACTCTATCATCCCAATGCTCGGCTGTTCGATCAGATCGAGGTGCGGATGACTCAATATGTGATGGACACGCTGGGGGTCGAGCGAGACAAGGCTGACCATTTGCGCAAACATTACTGGCACACATATGGCACCACGCTGGCGGGTCTGATGCGCGAACATGACGTTGATCCGGCGCCCTATCTGACCCATGTGCATGAAATTTCGCTGGCCCATCTGGAACAGGATGCCCCCTTGGCCGACGCGATCCGCGCCCTGCCGGGCCGCAAGATCGTCTACACCAACGGATCGGCCCCTTATGGCGAACGGGTGATTGCTGCGCGGGGACTGACGGGAGTGTTCGATGCTGTTTACGGGGTCGAGGACGCCGACTTCCATCCGAAACCTGAACGTCGCGCCTTTGAAACGGTGTTTTCGGCCGACGGGATCGACACCAAAACCGGCGCGATGTTCGAGGATGACACCCGAAATCTGGCCGCTCCGCACGATATGGGGATGCAATGTGTCCACGTTGCGCCCACAGCTGCCAAGCCGGAGTCACACATCCACCACCATACCGATGATCTGACGGGTTTCTTGCAAGCACTTCTCTCTTAGCTTCTTCTTGCCCTAAATACCTGCGCCGCAGGCATGCAAGTTTTTTGCCTCCGGCGGGGATATTTATAGAACAATGATGTAGACTAAAACACCTGATCAAGCGCTGCCGTCAACCGCGCCACGCTGGCATCCACATCATAGAGTTTATCCAGTCCGAACAGGCCCAGACGGAACGATTTGTAATCCGGTCCCTCATCGCACATCAACGGCACTCCAGCGGCAATCTGCATGCCTAGGGCCGCGAACTTCTTACCGTTTTGCACATCCGCGTCCGTGGTATAACTGACCACCACGCCCGGTGCGCCAAACCCATCGGCAGCCACCGATTTGATGCCACGATCCGCCAGCATGGCCCGCACACGGTCGCCCTGCTCCCATTGCGCGTCGCGCAATTTGTCAAAGCCATAATCGCGGGTTTCCAGCATGGTATCGCGGAATGCTTTAAGCGCATCCGTCGGCATGGTCGCGTGATAGGCATGACCGCCATTGGTGTAGGCCTCCATGATGGTTAACCATTTTCCCAGATCAACCGCAAAGCTGGTTGAAACTGTTTCCTTGACCCGCGCGTGGGCGGCATCATTCATCATCACCAAACCAGCCGATGGTTGCGCCGACCAGCCCTTTTGTGGCGCGGAAATCAGTACGTCAACGCCAGTTTCTTTCATATCGACCCACGCACAACCCGAGGCAATACAATCCAGCACGAACAACCCGCCATATTCATGCACAGCGGCACTGACGGCTTTCAGGTAGTCATCCGGCAGGATGATACCCGACGATGTTTCCACATGTGGCGCGAACACCACGTCTGGCTGTTCGTCCTTAATCTTGGCCACCACATCGGCAATCGGCGGTGGCGCGAATGGCGCGTCAATCGCATTGCCCACCCGACGTGCCATCATCACGGTTTCAGAGGCCGGAATGCTGCCCATCTCGAAAATCTGGCTCCAGCGGAATGAAAAGAACCCGTTACGCACCACAAGCGCCTTTTTACCCGTAGTGAACTGGCGGGCCACAGCCTCCATCGCATAGGTGCCGCCGCCGGGCACGATCACCACATGATCAGCGTTGTAGACACCTTGCAATGTCTCGGAAATATCGCGCATCACGCCCTGAAAGGCGGCGGACATATGGTTTAGCGAACGGTCAGTGAACACCACCGAAAATTCAAGCATACCATCGGGGTCAACATCGGGCAGAAGGGCTGTCATGGGATTTCCTTTGCAAATTGGTCCCGCGCAATTTGACGCTTTACGCAGTTGCGCACAAGGGAAATCACCCCAGCGGCCCCGGGCGGCGCTCCTCGCTCAGCAACACATTCGCCTCCACATCACCAACCCCCGGCAAGGTCATGATCCGACGGCGCAGCACGCGCTCAAAATCGGAAATGTCGCGGGCCACCACCCGCAGGCGGTAGTCATACATGCCCAACACATGCTGCACCGATTGCACCTCGGGAATGGCCGTGACCGCGCGTTCAAAATCCTCCAGAGACACACGTCCCTTGGTGGCCAGTTTGATGCCTAAAAACACCGTCACGCCAAACCCGACAGCTGCCGCATCCAGCACCACGCGGCGGCCTTTGATGATACCCGCCTCATGCAACCGCTTGATCCGCCGCCACGCCGCTGGTTGGCTTAGACCAAACCGCCGTCCCAAAGCACCCGCGCTGATGGTGGCATCTTTCGCCAGCGCCCGCAGCAAGTTGCGATCCAGATCATCCATGTTCATAACGGCAATGCCTCGCCTGATTTGATGGTGGAAATCTGCATCAATGCCTCGATATCGGCGATATGCGGCAGGGTCAGGATGCGGGTGCGGTATAGTTCTTGGTAATGCGCCATATCACGGGCCAACACGTTCAGGCGCACATCGACACGGCCTAGGAACGTCTGGATTTCGATCACTTCGGGCACATCCCGCGCCGCCGTCAGAAATTCGTCAAAGGCATTGCGCTGGGTTTTGTCCAGCGTGAAGCGCAAGGATACCTCGACCTCATAGCCCAAAGCCCGCCAGTCAATCACCGCCTCTTGCCCGATCAGCACCCCGCCTCCGCGCATTTTTTCCAGCCGTCGCCAGCAAACAGCAGCGGTCACACCAGCCCTCCCCGCCAGATCGGCAGTGCTCAGGTCCGGTTCGGCCTGCATGTTGCGTAAAATGCGGCGATCAGTATCATCAAGCATGAATTATCTCAATTTAACCCGTAACTGGAATAATTATTCCCTAGTAACTGTAATTTTGCGCGCATTCAATTACTCCATTCAACAAAACCCTGTTATCACAGTCGCAATCCAACCTTATCCAACAAAAGGACTGCCAAAATGCGCGTATATTATGACCGTGATTGCGATGTTAACCTGATCAAAGACATGAAAGTGGCCATTCTGGGCTACGGATCCCAAGGCCACGCCCATGCGCTGAACTTGCGCGATTCCGGTGCCAAAAACGTTGTCGTTGCTCTGCGCGAAGGTTCAGCCTCTGCCGCCAAGGCCGAAGGCGAAGGCCTGAAGGTTATGGGCATTGCCGAAGCCGCCGCATGGTGTGACCTGATCATGTTCACCATGCCCGACGAGCTGCAGGCTGAAACCTACAACAAATACGTGCGTGACAACCTGCGTGAAGGTGCTGCGATTGCCTTTGCCCACGGGTTGAACATCCACTTTGGTCTGATCGACGCCAAAGCCGAATTCGACGTGATCATGATGGCCCCCAAAGGCCCCGGCCACACCGTACGCGGCGAATACACCAAAGGCGGCGGGGTGCCGTGTCTGGTCGCTGTGGACCAAGACGCATCTGGCAAGGCGCTGGAAATCGGCTTGTCCTATTGCTCGGCCATCGGCGGCGGGCGTTCCGGCATCATTGAAACCAACTTCCGCGAAGAATGCGAAACCGATCTGTTTGGCGAGCAAGCCGTTCTGTGTGGCGGCCTGGTCGAGTTGATCCGCATGGGCTTTGAAACACTGGTTGAAGCCGGATACGCGCCTGAAATGGCCTATTTCGAATGCCTGCACGAAGTGAAATTGATTGTTGATCTGATCTATGAAGGCGGCATCGCCAACATGAACTATTCGATCAGCAACACAGCGGAATACGGCGAATATGTATCCGGCCCGCGCATCCTGCCATACGACGAAACAAAGGCCAAAATGAAAGCGGTTCTGACTGACATTCAAAACGGTAAATTCGTGCGGGACTTCATGCTGGAAAATGCTGTTGGCCAGCCATCGTTCAGGGCCACACGTCGCTTGAATGACGAACACCAGATCGAACAGATCGGTGAAAAACTGCGCGACATGATGCCGTGGATTTCGGCTGGTAAAATGGTTGACAAAGAAAAGAACTAAGCGTCTTTTCATATCGTTACCAAAGGCGCCCTGAACCCTCGGGGCGCCTTTTTATTCGACAACCGTGCCATTGAAATCTTTGATAGATTTCAGCCTGTTTTCTTTGAAAGAAAACAATATCTGGGGAGAGATTTTGACATGGAAGCAGGGCTGGTAAACTGGCTGCGCATTGGCGTATTGGGGATGATCTGGGGATCATCCTTTATGGCCGTGACCATTGCGATCACCGGATTTGGCCCAATTACTGTGGCGGCCGGACGCATCCTGATCGGGGCTGTGATTCTGCTGGTGTTGGTGCGTGCAATGGGCCTGTCCCTGCCCAGCATTAAGGGCGCGGACGGGCGTAAAACCTGGCTGGCAGCCTTTGGATTTGGTGTTCTGTCGATGGCGCTTCCGTTTTTCCTGCTCAGCTGGGGGCAGCATTATGTCGCGTCGGGCTTTGCTGGCGTTACGATGGCAGCGGTGCCTTTGCTGGTACTGCCACTGGCGCACTTCCTGATCCCGGGCGAACAACTAACACCACGCAAAACGCTGGGCTTTGTCATCGGCTTTGCCGGTGTGATCGTATTGATCGGGCTGGATGCGTTCAAAAGCAGCGGCTTGGGGCTGGAGCCATTGGCCCGCATGGCCTGTTTTGGCGCGGCGGCCTGTTACGCATTCGGCGGGATCATCACCAAATTATCGCCCAAAGTTGACCCCTTCGCATTCGCCGCTGCGGCCACGATGCTAGCCGCAATTATCATCGTGCCCGCTGCCATCATGCTGGAAGGTATGCCAAGCGAATTCCCCACCAAGCCATTGATCGCAGTAATATTTCTGGGCGTCGTGCCCACAGCCGCGGCCAACCTGTTGCTGGTGTCGGTGATCCGCAGCGCAGGACCGTCGTTCCTGTCACTGGTAAATTATCAAGTGCCTGTCTGGTCGGTGATATTCGGGGCGCTGTTTTTGTCCGAAGTCCTGCCCACCCGCACTTTTGTAGCGCTCGGGTTGATCATGTTGGGGTTGGCCGTAAACCAGCGCTGGAAACGCGCCTAAACCACCGCTTCAACCGCCGCAACAATATCGCCGATCACTGCATCCAGTAGCGCCTGATCCTCGCATTCGCCCATCACGCGGATCAATGGTTCAGTGCCGGACTTGCGGATCAGTAAACGACCGCTTGAATTCAACCGCTCTTTGCCCTCAGCAATGGCTAACTGGACACTGGACGCGTCCAGCGGGGCTTTATCCGCCGCGTAACGCACGTTCGATAATTTCTGCGGCACTGTTTCAAAACTGTGAGTCAAAGCACTAGCCGGTTTGCCGGTTTCCACCATTGCCGCCAAAAACTGCAGGCCCGCAATCAGGCCATCGCCGGTGGTGGCATAATCGGTCATCACAATGTGGCCCGATTGCTCGCCGCCCAAATTCCAGCCATTTGCCCGCATCGCCTCGACCACATAGCGGTCGCCAACGTTGGTACGATGCAGGTTCAGCCCCTGCCCCTGCAAATAGCGTTCCAGACCAAGGTTCGACATCACTGTCGCCACCAGAGTGCCACCGCGCAGCATGCCGTTTTTCGCCCAGCGCGTGGCCATCAGCGCCATCAGTTGGTCGCCATCCGCCACCTTGCCGTGCTCATCAATGATCATCACGCGGTCCGCGTCCCCATCCAGACAAATACCCACATCCGCGCCATGCTGCACCACGGCTTCGGCAGCTGTTTGGGGGTGGGTCGAACCGCAATTCTCGTTGATGTTGAACCCGTTCGGGGTCACACCGATGGGAATAACTTCGGCGCCCAATTCCCATAATACTTCTGGCGCGGCGCGATAAGCCGCTCCATTGGCGCAATCGACGACGACCTTAAGACCGGCAAGACTGCCGTTGCCTGAAAACGTCGTTTTCGCGTATTCCACATAGCGCCCCACACCATCATCAATATGCTTGGTGCGGCCAATATTTTGCGGCTGAACTGGCTCGATATTACCCTTCAACATCCGCTCGATCTCGTCCTGTGCCTCATCCGACAGCTTGAACCCGTCGGGGCCGAAAAACTTGATGCCATTATCATAATGCGGGTTGTGACTGGCTGAGATCATAATCCCCAGATCGGCCCGCATACTACGGGTCAGGTAACCAACAGCTGGGGTCGGAACCGGCCCCAACCGCAGCACGTTCATTCCCGTGCTGTTTAGTCCGGCGACAAGCGCATTTTCCAGCATATAGCCTGACAGACGGGTGTCTTTGCCGATCACCACACGGTGGCGGTTCATCCCGTCAGTGCGAAAATAACGCCCCGCCGCCGCCCCCAGTTTCAGCGCTATTTCCGCCGTCATCGGATATGTGTTGGCGCGTCCGCGCACCCCGTCAGTGCCAAATAATTTACCGCTCATCTTTACTCTCGCTTTGTCGTCGTTACCGCCATTTGCATAGCTAGTGCCTGTTTCGTCGCCTTTATATCATGGACACGTAGTATCTGAATACCCTGTGCAACTGCGCTTTGCGCTACGGAAACCGACCCAAATGTGCGGTCTTCCGCCAAATTTTCCCCTGTGATGTCACCAATGAATGTTTTGCGTGATGCCCCCAGTAAAATAGGGCACCCCAAGGCGTGAAACAGGCTGATGTCGCGCAATAAACCTAGACAGTGATCCGTGGTTTTGCCAAACCCGATGCCGGGGTCAATCATGATGTGGGCGCGCGGAATTCCGGCACTGATCGCCACTTGAATGCGCTGCGCCAAAAAATCATACACATCCAGCAGCACATCCCCGTAATTGGGTGCATCCTGCATGGTTTTCGGCACGCCCTGCGCATGCATCAGGCAAACAGGAGTGGCCGTTTCGGCGGCCAGATCAGCCAGCGCCGGATCATAGGTAAAGGCGGCCACGTCGTTGATCAGCCCTGCCCCAGCCGCAATCGCGGTCCGCGCCACTTCGGCCTTGCGGGTGTCAATTGAAATGGGCGTTTGTAATTCGGCACGGATCGCCGAAATCACCGGCGCTGTGCGAGATATTTCAATGTCCACCGACACGATATCAGCCCCCGGACGGGTAGATTCACCACCGATGTCCAGAATATCGGCCCCGTCAGCCACCATATCGCGGGCATGTTTCAGGGCCGCATCCGGTGCTATAAACTTGCCTCCGTCAGAAAAACTGTCTGGCGTCACATTCAGGATGCCCATAATGCGCGGGGCATCAAAGGACAGGCCCGCAATCGGCGCACGCGGGGCACATATCCGCTCAACCAGCTCAGCCGGAATATCGTCAATCCCGACCAGTTCCCGCCCACCGCCGCGCGTAATTCGTTCGGCCCGATCAAACCAGCACCAACCATCCGCAATTGTGCGAGCATTGGCGGGGCGCAGCAGGTCTTGCATCGGAATTGGGCGGAAATACTGTGTCATCTGAATGCTTTAGGCGCGTCTGGGGAAAAAGCACCCTTGCCAGTCGCCCCAATCACAACCAACCGGTCGGCCTCCAACAATTCACCCAACCATTTAGCCAACGCCAAACCGTCCGCACCCGCCGCAGGTCCATCCACCGCATCCAGCACTATGCGCGACGGTGCCCAGACACTCAACTTGCCTTGTTTCATCGCCCAGTCCAGCTCGGTCCGGCTGACAACCACCACACAGCGCGGATCCCGACTGGCCAGCATCCATGCGTTTTGTTCAATTTGGAGCAGATCAATACGGCGCTGGGTCGGGGCGTGTCCGGTTTGGGGCGGCGTGGTGTCCGGCAGGCCGACGCACAAGATCACGGGGGCATCCAGCTTCTCAAGTTGATCAATCCAGCGGGCCAATGCCGCACCGGCAATCGCTGCATTCTCCATATATGCAATAACCGGATGTAGCGGGGCCTCATCAGTCATATCACCCATATCCCTGCCACGACTGCGCACAATTTCCACGCCCAAGGCACCTGGGCCGCGATCCAGCTTCTGGATCCGCACAAACACCCGCATCGCTTGCGGTTCATGTAAAATACGCGCCGCTACCCGATCAGCCAGCGTTTCCAGCAGGTTCAGGCGTTCAGCCGCCAATTCATGCGCAATCGCCTCGGCCAAAGTGTCATATGACAGGATACGGTCTACATCGTCATCCAGCGGCGCTACAGCCGCGCCCACCTCGACCACCACGTCGAACTGCAAGCGCTGGGTGGTGCCGCGTTCAACCTGAAAGGCCCCTATCTCGACTTCTGTGATGTGGTCACGCAGGGAAATACGGTCATTAAACCCACAGCCGCACGTGGCTTTCGCCCGCACTTCGGGGTGATCAAAGGCAAGTTTGACGTCGTTTGTCATTGGAATTCCACTATCAGGCCGCGCTTTTAGTATGCTCGGCCTGTCTTAGCGGTAAAAGTAATGCCCGTCGATGCTTGCCGTGCGGGTAAAGGTTCTGCTCCAGCGTGGGCGAACCGTGTGGTTGTGGTAATAGGTGGCACCCACAGTCAAGTTGCGCGGTGCACCGTCCAGCAGGGCCCGGGCGATCTTGGCGACATTGCGATAGGCATCGGGTTCATGCACGACTTCAGGGTTGCCATCGCAAGTGTATGAAAACTGGCACCTGTTGCGTTTGCCGGTGCCTTGATTGACCACACCACAGACGGAATTTGGAAACTTGCGGGATTTCACTCGGTTCAGGATGACTTCGGCCACCGCAACCTGACCCTTCACGCTTTCGCCACGGGCCTCGAAATACAAAGCCTCGGACAGGCACAGCCAATCGGCCCCGCCGGTTGCGGTAGGTTGGCTGGCCACCCATTTGCGAGTGTAGCTGATGGCAGAAAGCGCGCGATTTTCACCACGTCCAACAGGGCGCAAGCTGACTGTCGGCGCTGATGTTATGGTCCGGATGCGTGCGACACTAACATTGCCAAGGGCGCGGCGCTCTTGCCCAAGCAGGCGAGTCAGCCGATTGCCAAGCACGCTTTCCAGCCGCACTGTCGGGTCCGAAGACGTGCTGAGCGTGACGTCCGCAAAAGCCGCACCACTAGTGCCCGCAAAAGCAAACACACATACCCGAACCAACGTCCGGAAACGAATAAGACTAGATCGCATAGCATTCCCACATCATTCTCTTTACACAGAGACCGAGCCCCCAGGCTGCGACCAGTGACCTAGATAGCGCACTGGAACTCCAGAGTCTAGCCTGAGTGGTATATTGGCAACAGATCGGCACGTAACGGAGGATTGTTTCCAAATTAGACATGATGCATTACATGTCTAATTCGATACTACCTATTGTTTTAATTGAATTATATTCAATTTTTCCTATCTCTAATCGCCAATTGGGCCGCAGCCAAACGTGCAACCGGCACGCGAAACGGCGAGCAGGAAACATAGTCAAATCCGGCACTGCGACAAAATGCGATTGATTCGGGGTTGCCGCCATGTTCACCGCAAATCGATAAAACCACATCTTTACGGGCGTTTCGGCCACGTTCTGCACCTATAAGTAGCAACTCGCCCACGCCTTCGGTGTCCAGCATGTGAAACGGGTCTTCGGGGAAGACACCCTGCTGCACGTAATCCGACATGAACCGCCCCGCATCATCGCGTGACAGACCATACGTCATCTGGGTCAGGTCGTTGGTGCCAAAACTAAGGAAAGCCGCGTTTTGGGCGATGTCACCGGCACGAAGGGCGGCGCGCGGCGTTTCAACCATCACGCCAAGGCGATAATCGAAATCCTGCCCCTGCTCGATCCGAACCGCTGCCGCCACCGCATCGACGCGGGATTTCACCAGTTCAACCTCATGTGTGGCGCTGACCAGCGGGATCATGATTTCGGGCACCACGGGGGTGTCTTTGGTGCTGGCCTTGATCGTGGCCTCGAAAATCGCGCGGGCCTGCATATCGTATATTTCCGGCACCGTGATGCCCAGCCGAACCCCGCGCATCCCCAGCATCGGGTTGTATTCGCGTAGCGCATCAACGCGCCGCGTCACATCCGACAGCGGTAAATCCAGCGCCTCGGCCAATGCACGCTGGCCTTCGCGGTTAGAGGGCAGGAATTCATGCAGCGGCGGGTCCAGCAGCCGGATGCACACGGGTTTACCCTGCATGATCCCGAACAGATCAACAAAGTCCTCGCGCTGCATTGGCAATAACTGCTCCAGCGCCTCGGCACGGTCCTCGGGGGTATCGGCGAAAATCATTTCGCGCATCACCGTCAGGCGGTCCTGTTCAAAGAACATGTGCTCGGTGCGGCACAGCCCAATGCCATGCGCATCAAATTTACGGGCAATGCGGGCGTCGGCGGGGGTGTCGGCGTTCGCACGGACGCCGATATCACAAGCCTCGCCCGCCCATTCCATCAATGTGGTAAACGCGCCATCAAGGGTGGGTTCCAGCATCGCCGATGCTCCCGCCAGCGCTTGGCCAGAGGTGCCGTCAATGGTGACAACATCGCCTTCGGTAAAGATGCGGCCATCCTCGCCCACAATCGTTTTCTCGCGTGAATCAAGCTCCATTCCCATCGCGCCAACCACACACGGCAGTCCTAAACCCCGCGCAATCACCGCGGCGTGGCTGGTCATGCCACCCTTTACGGTCAGAACGGCCGCCGCGGCGTGCATGCCGCGGATGTCTTCGGGAGTGGTTTCGCGGCGCACCAGAATACAGGCCTCGCCCCGCGCCGCACTCGCCTGTGCCTCGTTCGCGGTGAACACGACGCACCCGCTGGCAGCACCAGGGCTGGCGGCGATGCCTTGCTGGAACATGTCGCGTTCCCCGTCAGGGTCGATTTGCGGGTGCAGCAATTCGCTTAATGCCCGTGGCTCGATCCGCAGCAGGGCCTCATCTCGGCTGATGACACCATCCTCGGCCAGCGCCACGGCAATCCGCACAGCCGCGCGGGACCGGCGCGGGATACGCACAGCATCAAGGATGCTAAGGCCGCCGTTGGTGATGGCAAACTCGATCTGCATCTCTTCGCGCAGCCTTTGGCGACTGATATCACCATGCTTTTTTAGGGCTGTCAGGCAATCGGGGCATATATCCTCGAGCGAGGGCCCGCGATCATCATGGATCAGGTATATTGCGCCATGGGCACCCAACAACGCATCGCGCCCCTGACTCTGGCTAAGATAGCGGCCATTGATCTGGGGCAGCCCCGTCAACCCGTCGACGAACTGGATCACACCCGAACCGCATTCGCCTTTGCCAATGCCCAGCGCCATTTCCTGCACGATCAGGCCCAGCCCCGCATCCGCAGGTGCGCCCTTAGCTTGCCGTAGCAGGCGGGCCGTCGTGCCCTCCCAGGCGCGGGCCATCGAGCGCAGCACATCGGACAATTGCGCGGCAGGGTTTTGCGGGAACTCCGCGTCGGTTTCATCCTCGTAGGCGCGCAACATCTGAAGCAGCGCGTCATTGGTTGGCGCCTCCGGCAGTTCGAACATATCAGGGTCAAGCCGGGCGACATGCACGGCAAAGGACTGGATAAAGCGCAAATACAGCGCGTTCGCGGCGGTTTCGCCCAACTCCTTGGTCAATGCTTTGTGGCGCGCCGTATTCATCCCGATATTCAGGATTGATCCGGGTCCACCCCAATCGGGGTCAAGCGAGCTGGGCCGCACCGAAACCAGACCTCCGTCACCGAAAAACTCCATCATCGCATCGGTGTTTGCCGGATCGCCTGCTGCAACCGCGTGCACTGCATCAAACGACAGGGCAAGGGTTTTGGGCACCGGCATATCCAGCCGGACCAGCCGTTGCAGGCATTTCGCCCGCCCGCCATGGGTGTCACCCGCGATCGGTGCGGTTTGGGTAATTTCGGTGAACCCTGGGATGTTGGTTTGCTTTTGCACGGTGCTGCCTTTCCTCGCTATGGGCAGCATAGCGGTTGTGAGGGGCGTGGCAAAAAGATTCTATGCCTCCGGCGGGGATATTTTCACCATTTGGAAGGGGCGCGTTAACCTTCGATTAAGGATAGGTCAGCAACCGAGGTACAGGTTTTGCGGATTTGGGACAGCAGGTTTAGCCGGTTGCGTCGCACGGTGGTGTTGTCGGTGTTGACCTGGACCTTGTCGAAAAAGGCATCTATGGGTGCGCGCAGGGTGGCCATTGCGGACATCGCGGCGGCGAAATCCTCGGCTTCAAGGGCGGGGGCGATGGTGGCCTCTGCCTGCTCAAGCGCCTTGAATAGCGCTCGCTCCTCGTCGGTTTCTGCAAACTTGACGTCTGCGCCAAAGGAATATTCCACCCCGTCTTTCTTTTCTTCTGCCGTCAGGATGTTGGAGGCGCGTTTCACCCCTTGCAACAGGTTCTCGCCATCATCGGTTTTCAGAAAGGCTTGCAGGGCATCGGCGCGTTTGACCAGCAGGGTCAGGTCGTCGTTACCGGGCATGGCGCGGCAGGCGTCGATCACATCATGGGTAATGCCACGATCCTTCAAGTAGACCTTGAGGCGGTCGTGGAAGAAGGCCAGCAGATTGGCGGACATGTCGGGCAGCTCGTCCTTCAAGGTTTGAACATCCTCGGGCGCTTCGCCATCAAATTTATCCAGAACCGAGCGGATAGCGGCGCCAAACACCCCGTGGTCGGCGATTTCATCCAGCGTGTCCAACAGCAATTCATGCCCGCCCGCCTGAATTTTGTGGCGCAACAACTGGGCGTCGACAAAGCGGTCCAAACGCAGCCACACATCATTTTCCAGCACCAGACGGATCACCCCAAGGGCAGCACGGCGCAGGGCGAACGGGTCTTTTGACCCGGTGGGTTTTTCGTCAATCGACCAGAACCCTGTCAGGGTATCAATTTTGTCAGCCAATGCCACGGCGATTGATACGGGTTCTTTTGGCACATTATCCGAGGGACCAAGCGGCGCGTAATGTTGCTCGCAGGCGTTGGCGACCTCTTGGGGCATCTTGGCGGCTTGGGCGTAATAGCGCCCCATCAGACCTTGTAATTCAGGGAATTCATAGACCATTTCGCTGGACAGATCGGCCTTGGCGGTTTCGGCGGCCTGCACAGCCAGTTTCGGGCTGGCCCCAACCATTGGCGCAATCTCGCGCGCCAGATCGGCGATGCGTTTAATGCGATCAGCTTGCGAGCCCAGCTTGTTATGAAAGGTAACGTTGTCCAGTTTAGCTGCCATATCGGTCATCGGCACCCGAAGGTCGTTCTCCCAAAAGAATTTGGCGTCCGACAGCCGCGCAAACAGCACCTTTTGATTGCCCGCAAGGATGGTTTTGCCAGCGTCAATGGTTTCGCGGTTGGCCACGGTGATGAATTTTTCAATGCGGTTGGATTTGGGGTTTTTCACACTGAAAAACTTCTGATGCTCGCGCATCGAGGTTTGCAGCACTTCGGCGGGCAATTCCATGAAATCCTCGGCGATATCGCCCATCAACACCACTGGCCATTCCACCAATCCGGCGACTTCTTCCAGCAGCGCACGGTCCTCGACCACTTCCAGCCCTTGGGCAAAGGCTTGATTGGTGGCGTCGGCCCAGATGTGATCGGCACGTTCTCCGGCGCTCAAAATCACATGCGCCTTGGTCAGTTTGGCGGCGTAATCATCGAACGACGCGACGTTGAAACGCTCACTTCCATTTACGCCCCTCGCTGCCATAAACCGGTGGCCTTCGGTTTTGTCGCCCGATTTGATCCCGTCAATGTCCAGCGGCACGACGGTGGCGCCGGTTTCATCAGACAGAATACACAGGATCGAATGCAGCGGGCGCACCCAGCGCAATGTGCCTGCCCCCCAGCGCATCGATTTGGGCCACGGGAAATTGCGGATGGTTTTTCCCAGCACTTGCGCAATGATATCGGCAGCAGGACGGCCCGGTTTTTCGATCAACGCGAAATAAACCTGCCCCTTTTTCTCGTCGCGCACTTCCAGATCGTCGCGCGACACTCCTGCCCCGCGCAAGAACCCCTCAATCGCTTTGTCCGGCGCATCCACGCGCGGGCCTTTGCGCTCCTCGCGGATGGTGGGCGAGTTAGCCAACACCCCGTCCACCGACAACGTCAAACGACGCGGGGTCGAAAACGCACCAGCCGACGCATAGGTCAGTCCCGCCTCGACCAAGCCGTCCGTCACTAGACGTTTCAGATCAGCCGCTGCACGGGTCTGCATACGGGCCGGAATTTCTTCGCTAAACAGTTCGATCAACAGGTCAGGCATGATTTATTCCGCAAATTTTTCGTTAAGTTGGTGCCAGATATAGGCGCGCCCGTCAGGGTAGATCGCCACCACACGGTCAACACCGTTTGTGATGTCGGCTTGGGACAGGAACGGCAGGGCGTCGCCATTTTCCAGATCAGCGCCAATCACCTTGGCATCAAAGCAGGAAAACCATTTCGGACCGATCAGGGGCACGGCTTTGTCATAAGACACATAGGTTTCCGTCAGCAGGGAGTGCGACATCGGGGTGGTGAAACAGCCTCGGAACCGGATCGGCGAGGATTCTGAATCGATCCCTTCAAACCCGTCCGCGATGATCTCCTCGGGTTCGCCCGATACGATCGAGGTCAGCTGGATCGTGGTTTTCCCCGCCTCTACCTCGTCGTAATATGCATAGACCTGAAGGTAATAAAGGGTCGCGCCCGCGATCAATGCAAAAACCAAAATACCAACTCCTACCAGTTTGCCGCCATTCATTGCTTCCATCCTCCTGCTTCGGTTTCAACAAAGGCATCGGCGCATTTTTTGGTCAGGGCACGGACGCGGCCAATGTAGGCTTGGCGTTCTGTCACCGAAATGACGCCACGCGCGTCCAGCAGATTGAACAGATGGCTGGCCTTGATCGCCTGATCATAGGCCGGATGCACCATCACAATGCGCTTGCCGGTTTTCGGGTCCTCGTAGGGGTGGTCAAGAATGTCGGCGCAGGCGGTCTCGGCCTCCTCGAACTGTTTCAGCAACACGTCCGTATTGGCGACGTCAAAATTCCAGCGTGAGTATTCCTGCTCGGTTTGTTTGAACACATCGCCGTATTTCAGCGGGATGGTCGCGTCTGGATCGTTATAAGGCATGTCCATCACATGATCGACGCCCAGCACATACATCGCCAGCCGCTCCAGCCCGTAAGTCAGCTCGCCTGAAACCGGATGGCAATCCTGCCCGCCGACTTGCTGAAAATAGGTGAACTGGCTGACTTCCATGCCATCGCACCAGACTTCCCAACCCAAACCCCAAGCGCCCAGCGTCGGCGATTCCCAGTCATCCTCGACGAACCGGATATCGTGCAGGTCCATGTCGATACCTATGGCCTGAAGGCTGCCCAGATACAGCGCCTGAAGGTCCGGCGGCGAAGGTTTGATCAGGACTTGAAACTGGTAGTAATGCTGCAACCGGTTCGGGTTCTCGCCATAGCGCCCGTCGGTGGGGCGGCGCGAGGGTTGCACATAGGCGGCGGCCCACGGTTTGTTGCCCAGAGATCGCAGAGTGGTGGCGGGGTGGAACGTGCCCGCCCCGACCTCCATATCGTAGGGTTGCAGAATGGCACAGCCATTGGCCGCCCAATAGGCCTGAAGACGCAGGATGATGTCCTGAAAGCTGCGGGGGGTGGCAGAGTTGTCAGTCATAGGGGCCTCGGAAGAATGCGGGTTGGTTTCAAATAGGCAATGTGGTGCGGGGGGTCAATTGGGGAGTTGGGTGAAGTTGGTTTGCAAAAAATCTCAGCGCCCGACCTAGGGGGGCATTGGGGCAGTGTTTTCTGCCCTGCCAACGCAAAATTAGCGGACGTTCTATCAATATGCAATATTGCAAAAGCGCCCTCATCGTGCTGAAAGCGCGTCTTCGACACGACGGGGAGGTCGGGCGCTGACATTTTTGCAAAATGACGGGTGGATATATTCAATCGGGGCATCTTGAAAGATATTCAAAGCACACATGATCGGTCGTTGCGCTTCCCACTACTTTGTTGCATATTATTTATGTGTTGCATTTTGTTGCACTCCGTGTATTGTTGGTGCATGGACATAAATCAAATCATGAAAGACGCCAAGGCCGCCAAGAGCAAAGACAGCTTGGAGACCTACTCCGAAGTTATAAGCATTCTTCGAGACAAGGGGTATTCATGGCGGGATATATCAGCCTTCCTTGCGGAGCGGGGGATGCAGGCCGATCACACAAAAATTTATCGCTATTACACGAAAAAGAACAAACTGAAAGGAAAAACAATGTCAGTTATCACCTCAGAGCAATACCAAGAGGGCCTAAACACCATTTCATTGAGCGAGCCTCAAAAAAAAATGCTAAAAGCGCATTACAACGTCGTAAACCGTTCAATAACATACACGGAGCTTGCTAAAGCTGCTGGGTATGACAGCTATGAAACAGCAAATTCCCAGTATGGCAGACTTGGCCGCACACTTGGCGAATCCGTTGGATTTAAGTTTGTTGAAGCCTTGCCTGACAGGCCGGGAGAATTATTCTATAGCAGTTCTATTGGGCAGGGTAATCATTATACAAATGGGGACTTCCAATTGGTTATGCACCACGAATTAGCAAAGGCAATCGAAGCCCTCGATTTGTTCTAAACACCTTACGCTCCCGAGTAGCACACAGAAATCACAGCCACCTCATAATCATGTGGGATGGCTATGTCGTTTATTCACGTATTAATCCCGCCCCCAATCCTGACCACCTCCTCGACCAACACCTCCAGATCGCTATCCTGCGTACGGTGGTTGGTAATGTTCACCCGTATCGCCACCTGCCCCTCCAGCGTGGTGACCGACGGCGCGGCGACGCCGCTTTCCTGCAATTGCATGACAATCTCGCTGTTCACCGCGTCGCTGTCGCCATAGCGAAAGCACACAATGCTGCTCGCCACGGGGGCCAGCAACGTCAGGTCGGGATCCGCCGTGATCAGCCCCGCCAGCAATTGCGCCTGTCTACAGTTCTTGGAAATCATTACCCCCAGCGCCTCGGTGCCATGTTCGCTAATCTGTGCCCAAACCTTCAGCGCCCGAAACCCGCGTGACAATTCGGGCCCGTATTCCACCGGCCACGGGTTGCCCGCCGCCAGACCGCGCGTTGCCCCTTGCAGGTAATCAGGGCGGCTGGAAAACGACGCCAGATGCGCCGCACCATCACGGACCAGAACAAAGCCCGCGTCGTAATTCACATGCAGCCATTTGTGGAAATCAAACGCCAGTGAATCCGCCCGCTCGATCCCTTTCAAACGGGGTCGCAACACATCTGACAACACCCCCGCCGCACCAAACGCCCCGTCGACATGCAGCCACATCCCCTGTGTCGCCGCCAAATCCGCCAAAGCCGCCAAATCATCAAACGCCCCCACATTGACGCTGCCAGCCGTGCCGACAATCAGGAACGGCTGATGCCCCGCCGCGAGGTCCTTGGCGATCATCGCCTCAAGTGCCGCCACGTCCATTTCATATTCAGCATTCACCGGCACGGGCCGCAAAGCATCGGCCCCTAACCCCAACAGATCAAACGCACGCGCCACGCAGTTATGTGCCTGACTGGATGCATAGCCCACCAGCCGATGCGCCCCGACACCCGCACCCCGCGTTGCCACGCCCAATGCCGCATCCCGCGCCACCTTTAACGCAATGATCGTCGCCATAGATGTGCCCGACACCACCAGCCCGCTGGCCCCGTCAGGAAACCCGAACATCTGGCGCACCCACGCGACCACTTGTTGTTCTACATAGATCGCGCCATGATCGCGCCCGCCCAGATTGGCGTTCATCGCGGCCGCAGCAATATCGGCGATCAACCCACTGGTGGACCCTGCCCCATGTACCCAGCCAAAAAACCGCGGATGCGTGTTGCCGACACCATAGGGCAGCAAGGCTTGCACCTGTCGCTGCATCGCATCCACGCCTGCGCCCTGCCGTGGCAAGGACGTTCGCAAACCTGGCTTCATCTCGTCCGGCAAGGGCCGCCAGACAGGCCCACTTGCAGCCCGCTCCATCTTGTCCAGCGCCGCCTCCAGCATTTTATGTGCCGCAGCGCGGGTTTCAGTCCAGTTTTCGGGGTCAAGCGAGTCAGCCATTCAGAAATCCTTTGCATCCCTTCCCTGCTAACATGAAACCGCAGGCGCAAGGAACCAGTGCCAACCATTTGGCACACACGTAATTATGTGGTGCAAACCATGCCTGTTGTCGTTAATTAGGGGAAATGAATCGCACAACAGATCATTCGTGCGAACAAGGGGGAATATGAGACAGTTTTTTGTTTGGGTTTTTTTAGCATTTTTTGCGGTCCTATCTGGGCCAGCCAACGCACAACAATCATCGTGGATCCAGATCGAGGCACAACCGAGCCTGCGTGAAGGCTCCGAGCGCGCCCGCGCCTATGCCGGAGTTTTCCAGAACGTGAACGGCTTTTCCATCGGGTCCGGTTGGTATGCCATTGCGCTGGGACCGTTTACCGAGGCAGGCGCCGAAGCCCACCGCGTGCAATTACGCCGCGAAAACCTGATCCCGCGTGATAGTTTCGTAGTGGATGGCGCTGCATTTCGCCAGAAATTCTGGCCAATCGGGGCAGATACACGCAATCATGCACCGGCACCCGATCCCGTCGAAACAACAGACCAAACAACCGCAGTAGAGCCAACAGTGGTTGCGCCACCACCCCCACCCAGCGACGAAACCCCGCGCGAGGCCCGCAAAGCCGAAGCGCAGTTGACACGCGACGAGCGCAAGCTGCTTCAGGTCGCGCTGCAATGGGAAGGGTTCTATACCTCTGCCATCGACGGGGCATTCGGGCGCGGCACACGCGGCGCGATGGCTGATTATCAGGCTGCCAAAGGCTACGAGGAAACCGGCATTCTGACCACCAAACAACGCGGCGAATTGATCACAGCCTACAACGCGATCCTCGCGGGTCTTGGCCTTGCGCCGGTGCGCGAACAGGCGGCGGGCATCGAGATCAACATACCAACGGCGCTGGTCGAATTTGAAAAATACGAGCCCCCTTTCGTGCATTACCGCTCCAAAACGGACAACGGTGTGCGGATGCTGCTGATTTCGCAGGTCGGCGATCAGGCCACATTATTTGGCCTGTATGACATCATGCAAACGCTGGCGATTGTCCCGACCGAGGGCGAGCGCAACCGGCGTGACAACAGTTTCGTTCTGACCGGACAGGATGAAACGATCCAGTCGTACACCTATGCCGCGCTAAAGGGCGGGATGGTCAAGGGGTTCACCCTGATCTGGCCCACAGGCGATGAAAAACGCCGTGGCCGGGTGATTGAGGAAATGAGGGCCAGCTTCAAGCCGTTCGGGGATACCGCACTTGACGAAACACTGGGCGAACCATCGCCGGATCAGCGGATTGATCTGGTGGCGGGTCTGGAAATTCGCAAACCCACGATTTCGCGTTCGGGGTTTTATGTCGATGCAGGCGGGCGGGTTTTGACCACCCTTGAGGCCGTGCAAAACTGCACCCGCATTTCGCTGGACGACACCTATGATGCCGAAGTTACCTTTGTCGACGAAGCACTCGGCATCGCCCTGCTGACACCACTGGAAAGCCTATCGCCCTCCAGCCACGCCAACTTTCGCACCACAGTTCCACGGATCAATGCCGAAGTCGCCATTTCAGGTTATTCCTATGAAGGCGCACTTGGGGCTGCCACAATGACATTTGGCAAGCTGGCCGATATTCGCGGGTTGAAAGGCGAAGCCGAACTGCGCCGCCTTACGGTGAATGCACAGGATGGTGACGCGGGAGGGCCGGTCTTTGACATGACCGGCAGCGTGCTGGGTATGCTGTTGCCCAAAACGCAGGCCAATGGTCAGCGCCTGCCGGACGAGGTCAGCTTTGCGATCAGTGCCGAGGCAATGGGCGCGGCACTGGCCGAAAACGGCGTGACCATATCCGCGTCCCAACCCGGTGGCGCAATGGCCCCCGAGGATCTGACCACCATCGGCACCGATATGACGGTGCTGGTCAGCTGCTGGAATTAGGGCCGCACCATGTTTGACTATACGCTGCTGCACTGGACCACATTCCTGACTGCAGTGGTCATTCTAAACCTCGCCCCTGGCCCCGACATCGCGTTTATCCTGGGCCAAACCGTGCGTGGCGGACGCAAATCAGGCTTTGCCGCGATGGCGGGCATCTGGACCGGCGCTTTTGGCCATGTGTTGATGGCAGCGGCGGGATTGTCGGCTATTCTGGCAACATCTGCGGTGGCGTTTTCCGTGGTGAAATGGGCTGGTGCCGCCTATCTGATCTGGCTGGGCATCGCCGCCCTTCGATCCGATGGCAGCGGGTTTATATCAGACGGGGTTAAAACCGATCCCGCATTTATGCCGATCTATAAGCAGGGCGTGGTTGTGGCCCTGCTGAACCCCAAGGTGGCGATTTTCTTTTTGGCGTTCCTGCCGCAATTCATCGTGGCAGGCGCTGGCCCCGTCTGGGCGCAATTGTTCCTGCACGGCAGCCTGATCATTGTCGTGGCCGCCCTGATCGAGCCGCCACTGATACTGGCCGGCGAACGGCTGACAAGCAAGCTGCGCAACTCGCCTCGGTTTGGCCTGTGGCTGGATCGCAGCCTTGGTGCAATCTTTATTGCGCTCGGTCTGCGACTGGCAATGGAACAGCGCTAACATCAGGCGCGGTAAACGAAATCTTTCAAAGATTTCGGCTGTTTTCTTTGAAAGAAAACAATCCCCAAACCGTCAGCCGGTGATCCGCGGCGTCACATAGATCAACGTTGGCCCATCCGCTTTCAATGCATCTTTCAAGGCCTGCTGGAAATCCGCCAATGTATTAGGAGCCGTCGCATTGGCCCCGAACGCCAGCGCCAGCGCACAAAAATCAGGGTTCTGTGCCACCACTGCATTGGGCGCAATCTGGCTTGCGATCATGCTGTCCTCGATTTCCTTTAACTTACCATTGTCCCACAGGATAATCGGCAGGCTCAGCCCCAGTTCCACCGCGACGCCCAACTCCTGCATCGTGTAATGAAACCCGTAATCCCCCGCGATGGCCACAACCGGCGTATTGGGACGACCAATTTTACCACCGATGGCCGCAGGCAACCCATACCCCAGTGTGCCAAACCCATAGGGGTGATGCCACAGGTTCGGACGGTCCAGCGGGAACAGTTCCTTGGACACATAGGCAAACTGCGTCATGTCGGAATAGAACAGCGTGCCCTTTGGCAGCGCATCAGCCATCGCCGCACAGATCGGCGCGATGCCTTGGCGGGCCGCATCAGTTACAGCATGGAATGCTGATTTGGCGGCGGAAACCTCGTCCGCCGTCCAGTCGGTGGTGACGTTATGCCCCTCGACCAGATCACACAGGTCCGACAAAAACTGCGCCGCATCGCCCATCACAGGCAGGTCGGCCACATGATCATCCGCCAATGAATGCGCATCCAGATCAACGCGGATCATCGGGGCCGTATGCCCCAGATGATCACGCCACAGGTCAGTTTCGGACAGTTCCGTGCCGATACACAGCACCAGATCAGCCTTGGCCAATTCTGCCACACTGTCGGTTTGCGCCAGACACGCATCATAATTTAGCGGGTAATCCGGCGCGATAATGCCGCGTCCTGCATAGGTGCACATGGTCGCCGCCCGCATCAAACGGGTCAGCTTGCGGGCAGCCTCGAACCCCTCTGTCGCACCACCACCAAACACAAACAGCGGACGACGTGCGCCCAGCAGCCATTCTGCGGCGGCTGCCACATCTTCGGGGCGGGCAAGTGGTTTAGACGGGTAAACCGGCTGATCTGGTGCCGCAATCGCCATGCCACCCAACACATCAATCGGCACCTGAATATGTTTGGGACGGGCACGTTGGGAAGAAAACTCGGCGAATGCCTTATCCACCAGACGATAGGCCGCTGCCGCATCAGGGGCCGTGACGGACCAGTCACATACCGTGGCCGCCGCCCCCTCCTGATCGCGCATCTCATGCAAGCGCCCGCGTCCCATGCCAGTGTCTTTGGTTTCAAGGCAGGACGAAATCACCAGCATCGGCACGCTGTCAGAATAGGCCTGCCCCATCGGTGTCATGATATTACACAGACCCGGTCCGGTAATCACATAAGCCACCCCCACCTTGTCGGTCGCACGCGCATAGCCATCGGCCATGAACCCCGCACCCTGCTCGTGACGCGCCAGAACATGGGTGATGCCGGCCTCTTCTATGCCGCGATATAATTCGACATTATGCACCCCCGGAATACCGAAAATCACCTCAACCCCACGCGCCTTTAACATGTGGGAAATGTTTGCGCCTAATGGTCGTTTATTCATCGCTCTAGCCTCTCCAAAATTTCACGGTCAGGATGGTGAAAACCACCAACAGTTCCAGCCGCCCAATCAACATCCCCGCCGCCAACATCCATTTCGCAGTATCATTCAGCGAGGCAAAATTTCCCGCGGGTCCAATCGTATCACCCAGCCCCGGACCGATATTGGCAATCGCCGTAGCCGCTCCGGAGACCGAGGTGACAAAATCCAGTCCCGTCGCCCCCAGCAACACCGCTAAAACACCAATCGTTACGATAAACATGACGAAAAACGCCATGACTGATGAAATAACGTCATCACTAACGGGCCGCCCATCATATCGTGGTGTGAACATGCCATGCGGCGAATGGATTTTGGCGATCTGGGCGCGAATTGATGCGAACAACAGCTGATAGCGGAATATTTTCACCGAACAGCAGGTCGACCCCGCGCAGCCGCCGACCAGCCCGAGGAAAAAGAACAACACCACGGGGAACGGGCCCCACAGCTGGTAATCCACGCTGGCGTATCCGGTGCCGGTAACGATCGAGGTGACGTTGAACACCGCCTTGCGAAAGGCGGGCTCAAGTGCTCCGCCATGTGTTGCCATGCGATAGAACGTGATCATCAAGATGGTGACCACCAGCACCCACAGGAAGGCACGCACCTGACTGTCGCTAAACAGCGGGCGCGATGACCCTGCCATCATCTGCACATAACGCACAAACGGCAGGCTGGCTAAAATCATGAACACAGCCGCCACATATTCCGCCCCGCCCTGAAACGCAGCGAAGGACGCATCATGGGTGGAAAATCCGCCGGTAGCAATAGTGGTAAAGGCGTGGTTGATCGCATCAAACCCCGCCATGCCCGACGCCAGATAGGCCAGAAAACACATTCCCGTCAGGGTCAGGTAAATCGCCGAAATCCGTGTGGAAATCTGCGCCGCGCGGGGCAGAATCTTGCCCATTGTATCGAAACCTTCGGATCGGAAAATTTGCATACCCCCGATGCGCAGTTCGGGCAAAAACACCATCGCCACAACGATGATACCGATGCCGCCAAACCACTGCATCATTGATCGCCACAACAGCACACCTTCGGGCAATTCATCCAGCCCGCTAAACACGGTCGACCCCGTGGTGGTCAGCGCCGACATCGCCTCGAAAAACGCATCTACCACGCGGGCGTCTGGTTCACCCAGAATGAATGGCAAAGCCCCGAAAATAGGCAGCGCCAGCCATACGCCCGTGGTCAACAGGAACGTCTGCTGAATGGTGATGTTTTTCTTTTTGCGGTTGGCTGTGGCCAGCCCAACCAGTCCGCCCAATAAAATAGCGATGATTGCGCTCTCTAGAAACACTTGCCAATGGCCGTTTTGATAGATGATGTCGGTTGCCATCGGGATCAGCATCGTGACCCCGAGCGCAACAATCAGCTGGCCAATGATAAATCCTACAGGACGCAGATCAAACATAGCGCCAAGGCTTGGCGAGGTCGGGTGAATCTGTCAAGCGGTATTGGTTAGCTGCGGCAGCGATATAATGTATATTCCGGGAACCTGCGAAGAAGGTGGCCAATTTCCTCAACGCTGCTCACTCCGACCTCGTAAACCACCATATTGGCCCCGTATTTGGCCGCACGCGTTTGGAAGTCATTGATGATTTCCTGATTGCTCTGGGTTTTGCTACCCCAACCGGTCAGCAGCCCGATACCATGCCGGTTTTCGCAGTGATCCGGAAATCCGAATATGACAGACACGTCTTTTGGACTTACCGCGGGATAGCGCTCGAAAACCACCTCGGTTGGCGGGCTGTCTGGTGTGATCCTCGCCACTTGGCGCATGAATTAATCGTCAGATATTTTCTCCACGCAGGCCCCCATCGAAAGAACCAGCAGGCTGGCCGCAATAATCTTTGCCATGGCAATTTCCCCTGAATGCAGTCGCAGATAAAATATACGGGCAAAACAATGGTTAATACAGACAGGTATTCCATACTTTGGGCGAATCGAAGGCATTGGCGCGGTGCAAGCCGGGGGTTGAAAACAGCGTGATTTGTTGCCTTTGGATGGGTTTTTAACCCGCGTAAAATTTACATTTACGGTAAACAGCCAATAGAATAAGGGCTTTTCCGATCAAAATTGCGGCAAAACTAAGATGAACAGAACATTAACGGGTTGTTCAAGCTGCATTCAGCACGCTTGTTGCATATTGAAATCATCGAAAGCGCAGGGCTGTTGAAATGTGCCAACAAACGGCCAGGAACCCGAAATTAGAAGAAGCACCGATATGTATGAAGCAAAAATTTCATTGAACGACGCAAACTGCATCAACCCAGCCGGTCTTCAAGCCTCCACTACACTCGAAAATACCAATCTAATGCATGATATAACTTCTATATCCGCCTTATCTTTACTAGACAAAGCATGCGCAGGTAGGCGCACCGCACTGAAAAACCTGACAGCATCAGGTCAGGATATGCGTATTAAAAACGTCCTGCTGTTTAACGCCAAAAAGCAACGCGGTTTTGAAGCCGTCGATACAATCATAAAGCAACTGGTCATGCACAAAAATATTATTGCAGCAGAATAATCAGCGGGCAGTAAAACAGGCGGCCAATAATGACCATAATTCATTCACACAGCATTCACATGGACATCGTTAGAGGTATTTCATGATGATGAAATATATCCTCGCAGCTCTCGTGCTGACAAGCATAAGCCTCCCTACATACGGGAAACCCCGCGAGATCGGGCAGGGCGAATTGCGCCAGCATGTTTCGGCGGGCGAAATCGTAAGCGTGAAAACGGTCCTAAGCCGCGTGCGCAGCAGGGTTAAAGGCGATGTGATCGATGTTCGCGTATTTGACGCGGGTGGTTTGTATTACCGCGTATTGGTCATGATGCCCAACGGCAGGGTTGGAAGCGTTGTTGTAAACGGGCGGACAGGGCAGACTATGCCAGCAGGCTCAACCATCAGCAAAGCCGTTCAGGCAGCCGCAAAAAGTAGCGGCAATGGGAGAACTGGTAATAACTCCTCGAATGGGTATCGTGGCAACAACAATAGCAACGGCAACAACGGCAACGCCGGCGGTGGTGGCAATAACGGCAACGGCGGGGGTAACGGTGGCGGCAACGGCGGGGGTAACGGTGGCGGAAACGGCGGGGGCAACAACGGTAGAAATTAATTCAACTTTAGGCCATTTTTTCGCCAAAGTTTCTATCTACGGCTTTCTGCATGAGAATATTACTTGCAGAAGACGAACTTGTTCTTTGTGAACAGATCAAAGGATTGCTGACCACTGAGGGGCGGGCTGTGGATGTGGCACATGACGGCGAGGAGGCTGAATTTCTTGGCTCGACCGAACCCTATGACCTTATCATTCTTGATATCGGGCTGCCGATCCGTGACGGAATATCAATCCTTAAAAAATGGCGCACTGAAGGTATGGACGCCCCTGTCCTGATCCTGACAGCGCGTGATGGCTGGTCTGATCGGGTTGATGGACTGGATGCCGGCGCGGATGACTATATGTCCAAACCGTTCCACATGCCTGAACTGTCTGCCCGTGTGCGCGCCCTGTTGCGCCGCAAGACTGGCAAAACCAACCCTGTTTTTGAAAAGGGCAATGTGAACTTTGACACCCGCAATGGCCGGGTGACGGTTGATGGCATGACCGTCAACCTGACTTCACAAGAAGTCGTCGTTCTATCCTATCTGTTTCACAACACAGACCGGCTCATTTCCCGCACCGAACTGTCCGAACACATCTATGAATACGATGACGACCGCGATTCAAACACCATTGCTGTCTTTGTGACGCGGTTGCGGAAAAAGCTGGGGGCCAGCCTGATCGAAACGGTGCGTGGCGGCGGATATATGATTAATACCGCCCTATGAGGTCACTGCGCAAAAGAGCGGCCCTTGGCGGGATCATCTGGGCAATCCTGTCGGTTCTAATTGGCTCATTCGGAATTTTTTCCTACATCGATTCAGTTTCGCAAGCGCGGTTTAACAAAGAACTGGTTAGCCGCCATGTTCAACTCGTCGTCGCACTGGGCAATAACTCCGATAATCTGGACAATATTGGCTGGTATATCCCTGATCCCGAATATTCGCGGCCCTATTCCGGCCAATACTGGCAGATAATGGGTGCAGGCGACCAAATTCTGGCCTCCCAATCCTTGGTAGATGCCCTGTTACCCATTCCATCCACAAGCATAGTTGAGCGCACTTTCTGGGCCGCACCCGGGCCTGATGGCGAACCGTTGCGCGGCACCCAACAACAGATCAGCCTCGAGGATGGATCAGTCTGGACCGTTATGGTTGCCCAAGACCTGACAAGCCTCACAACCGAGCGCAAAAATATCCGTCAAAGCCTGCTGCTGGCTTTCGGCCTGATTGCGGCCATTGGTATCGTGGGGGCAATCCTGCAGATTTATATCATCCTGAAACCATTGAAAAAACTGCGCCAAGAGGTGGCAAGCCGATGGGACAGCCAAGAAGGTCTGCAAGCCAGTGAATACCCCGAAGAAGTTGCGCCACTTGTGACAGACATCAACACGCTACTGGATCGTAACCGCGAAATTGTCAGCCGCTCGCGCCGTCAGGCCGCCGATCTTGCCCATGCGCTAAAAACCCCCGCGGCCATCATGCGAAACGAGCTGGAAACGCTGCGGGGGAAAAACGAGGATGTTGCTGCCGCCGTTGACGCGCTGGACCGGATGGATGCCCAGTTAATGCGCTCGCTTGCGCGGATGCGTGCATCCGGGAATATGGCTGTGGCTTCGGTTCACACCGAGCTGGATACCTCGTTAGCCCGTCTGCTCCGCGCATTCAAAACCTTGCCATCATCGGATGGAAAAGTGATCGAGGAAAACCTTGCGCCAAACCTTTGCGTCCGGATGGACCAGCAAGATTTTGAAGAAATCATTGGCAACCTGTTGGACAACGCCTTGAAATGGTGCGCTTCAACCGTGCGTATTTCCACGCGGTTGGTGGAAGGCGATGTTGTTATCACAATCGCGGATGACGGGCCCGGAATAAAGGATACCGATAAACGCGTCGCCCTTGTATCTGGCGGCCGCCTTGATACCGCCTCCCCCGGCACGGGGTTGGGCCTCGCAATTGCATCCGATCTGGCCCAGACTTATGGCGGCAGCCTTCAGTTAGAGCGCTCCAAACGTCTGGGTGGGCTATCGGTTATTATCCGCGTGCCACATATTCGCCTACGCTAGGCCCGCGCCCTATCCGACGTGAAACAGCGTGTTGAACAGTTTCGGATCCAGACTGTCAGAAACAAAGGTTTCGCCCTCGGTCAGAATGCTCACCGCGTCATGGCTGTGCAAGCTCTCCTGATGGCTGGCGATGATGCGAAAATCACCAATCCGCGTATCAGCCTGCAAGCCCTCGAAAAACAGCCGTGCGGCGTCCTCGACGAATATCGGATTGGCGGCGTTCAGTTCGGCAAACGCCTGCTCGTCCTCGCGCTTTACCATCACTTGGGTTTCGGTCGGCACCGCTTTACGACAAATGTCGATCAAGTCCTCGAACCACAAGCAGTTCTCGCCCGGTATCATCTGCGCCGAAATCCGCGCCACGGACCGTTGCGAATGCGGGGTTGCCAGCTGGCCGCGCATCTGGCGGGCATGTTCGGACAATTCCAGCGAACAAGGGCAGGTTGAGGAATAAACATAATCCAGATGGATGAATTTCTGCACCTTGCCCCGTGTTTCAACCAGCTCCAGCGCAATGTCGTAATATTGATACCCCGACAGGCCGGAGCGTAAAGACGGCACCTTCACAGGAAACGAAAACCGCATCTGGATGCGGGCATCAAAGCTGTCCAGATCGGCCTTATAATCATTCAGCGCCGCCTCGATCACATCAAAACTAAAGGTCTTTTCCGCGTGACCATAAAACGTGCGCATAATCCGCGACATGTTGATGCCTTTTTTGCCCGCCTCAAGGCTGACCGTGCCGGTGACCGATGTTTCCAGCCGCAAATCACCGCCATCACGCGAATGAAACCGGATTGGCAGGCGAAAATTGGAAATGCCGACGTGCTGGATGTGGCGCTTGGCGCCTTTGATCAGGCTTTCGGGGCCGTTTTGAAGATCGGGCAGCGACGCCTTATAGGCCTCGTCCACGGTAAATTCCTCGGGGTACGCGCGGGCCAGCGCGGGGTAGTTCGACACCTCGTTTTCCGGCAACAGTCGCGCAATCGCAGGGTCCAGCTGCGCCACCTCGATGGCGGTGACGGACGTGGCCCAGTCGCGCAAAACCACTAGCGCGGCTTCGGCCTTCTTTCGACCATCATCGGTGCTGTCTTTTGGGGGCTGAATGTTCATCGCCGCTCCTGATTTGTCCACGTTCGCCTCCTTAATGTAGAGGATCAGGCGGAATTTACCAACTGTTAGCGACGATACGCGCCCCTATGTCGCCATCAGCGCATTTAGAATGTCGCGGGTCAGATCATCGGCATCCTCCAGCCCGATGCTGATCCGCACCAAACCCGCCGTGATCCCCAGATCGGCCCTTTGCACATCACTCAGACGTTGATGGGTGGTGGTGGCCGGATGGGTGACAATGCTTTTTGCATCCCCCAAGTTGTTGGAAATAATGCAGATTTCCAGCGCGTTCAGAAACCGGAACGCCGCCGCCTGCCCGCCCTTTAGATCAATCGACAACATCGTGCTGCCGGTTGTCATCTGCCGTTTGGCCAATGCCACTTGCGGGTGGCTGTCCAGATAAGGATGGATCACACGGACCAGTTTCTCGTGCCCCTCAACCGCCTCGGCCACCTGCAATGCGGACTCCGCCATTGCCCGACACCGCAGATCCAGCGTCTCCATGCCTTTTAACATCACCCATGCGTTAAACGGACTCATCGAGCCACCGGTGTGTTTCAAATACGGCTCAAGCGTGCCGCGGATAAAGTCACGGCTGCCCAAAATCACCCCGCCCAGACAGCGCCCCTGCCCGTCGATATGTTTGGTGGTCGAATAGATCACCACATCAGCGCCCAGATCAAAGGCGTTCGAGAAAATCGGCGTGGCAAACACATTATCGACCACCACAAGCGCCCCAACCTGATGCGCCAGATCACACACCGCCTTGATGTCGATCAGCTCCAGCGTCGGATTGGAAATGCTCTCGAAGAACACCAGCTTAGTATCACTGCGAAACGCCTTGGACCATGCATCCAGATCGGTGCCATCCACCAGCGTCACGTTGACCCCGAAGCGCCCCAGAATATCATCAAGTATATACAGGCACGAGCCAAACAGCGCCTTGGCCGCGACCACATGATCGCCCGCCTTCAGACCACAGGTCAGCGCCGCATTGACCGCGGCCATGCCCGACGCCGTGGCAAACGCATCCTCGCACCCCTCAAGTGCTGCAATCCGTTCCTCGAACATCCGCACGGTCGGGTTGCCGTAGCGGGCGTAAATGAACTCGTCCTCGCCGGCCTCGATAAACCGTGCCTCGGCGTCCTCGGCTGTGTCGTAAACAAAACCCTGCGTCAGAAATATCGCCTCGGACACCTCGCCATACTGGCTGCGTCGTGTACCGGAATGCACCAGTTTGGTGCGCGCGTTCCAATCTTTGCTCATCTCATCATCCTTTGCTGCACCCTATCAGGCACAAAAAAACCCGAACCGGATGAGGGTTCGGGACACTGCCCTTCCCTCTTTAGCGGCATATTTAACGTGGCCCGCAATCCGGTAACAAATCGCCACGACGTAACACTTGGATAGAACGCAAAATGCGCACGGTCAACACTTGTTGATATACGCCGCCTTGCCCTTTGCGCAAAAACAGCGATCATGCCACCCAAAGGAGCCATAACATGACCAAACCCATCGACCTATATTACTGGCCCACCCCGAATGGCTGGAAAATCACCATCGCACTGACGGAAATGGACCTGCCCTATACGCTGCACATGGTGAACATCGGGGCGGGCGATCAGTTCAAACCTGATTTCCTGAAAATCGCGCCGAACAACCGGATGCCCGCGATTGTGGACTATGACGGACCCGACGGCGCACCTGTTTCAATCTTTGAATCCGGCGCGATCCTGCAATATCTGGCCCGTAAAACCGGCCAGTTTTGCGGCAGCACTGAACGGGAACGCATCGCGGTTGATCAATGGCTGATGTGGCAAATGGGTGGCCTTGGCCCGATGGCAGGCCAAGCGCACCACTTCCTGAAATACGCGCCCGCAATGGATCCGCCCAACGATCTGCCCTACGCCAAGGACCGCTACCGCAATGAAACCGCGCGGCTATACGGCGTGCTGGATCGGCAACTGGCAGATAATGAATTCGTCGCGGGTGATTTTTTCTCTATCGCCGATATGGCGATCTGGCCTTGGGCGAGCCTGTGGGAGGGCCAGCAGCAAACGCTGGACGATAAACCCCACATGGCCCGTTGGCTGGATGCGGTCGCGGCACGTAAGGGTGTGATCGTGGGGCGGGCTGTGGCGGCAGAGATGCGCAGCAACCTGCAATCCGATAAAAAAGCGCAGGATATGTTGTTCAAACGCAAACCCTGACTGTTTCTTTTTCGCTCAAATATCCGCGCCGCAGGCATAAGAGTTTTCTTGCCTGCGGCGCAGGTATTTATAGCGCTTTGCATTTATGAAGAAAAAAGAGCATCGGAATTCGCCCACTCTTGGGGTGAATTCTGATTCTGGGGAATGCAAATTGCTTTGAGGCAAGAAGAAAAGGCTAAGCCTCGTCTTCCTCGACCGCATATTTCTGCATCAGTTTGCCTTGGGTCATAAAGAACGCGAAAATCGCTGCCGTCAGCCCGAACACTTTGAAATTCACCCAAGAGTCTGTCGACATGGTGCGCCAGACCACCTCGTTGGTCACCGCAAGGGCGGCGAAAAACAGGCACAGGCGTTTGGTCAGGATCATCCATCCCTCGTGTTTTAGCGGCATCGCCTCTTCCATCACCAATTGCAAATAGCTTTGGCCGCGCATCAGCCCGAACCCCAGAAGGCCCGCAAACAACAGGTAAATCATCGTCGGTTTCATTTTGAAAAATCGTTCGTCATTAAACCAGATCGCCAGCCCGCCGAACACCACCACGATCACCAGCGTCAGGATTTGCATCACCGATATTTTGCCTGTCATCCGGTAAAGGATGAACGTGGTTAACGCCAGTAGTGGCACAAAGATCGCTGTAACCACGATAAAGCCGCTGTATTCGGTGCCGTCATAGGTGAATGCGGTATCCTTCAGCTTGGTATATGCGATGAAAAACACCACAACCGGCCCCAGCTCCAGCAGCATCTTCACAATCGGGTTTATCTTTTTTGCATCACTCATCGGGGTCTCCATCTATCCGCCCACCTGAACTATCACAGCGCCCAGCGCAATCAATGACATAAGCATTAATCGGCGCGGGCCAACCTTTTCTTTCAGCATCACCCAGCCGATCAACGCGGCAAACACCGTCGAGGTTTCGCGCAACACCGCCGCCTGCCCGACATTGTCCAGACGGGTGGCCAGAATGATGCCGCCGAAACTGATGATCGCAATAATCCCGCCGATCAACCCGCGCGCCATCAACGGGCCCAAGGCGGGCGGGTCCACCATCGCACGGTAACGGATGGCGGCGATGGTGGGCATAAAGAACAGCCCGTCAAACATGAAAAACCACGCCAAAAAGGTAAACGGGTCAGTGCTGGCGCGAATGCCGTAGGCGTCATAGGTGGTGTAGCTCGACACCGTCAGCCCCGTCAGAACCGCCAACACCAGCGCCAGTTTCAACGTATCGCGGCCCACAGTTACATAGCGCAGATTGTAAATCGCCAGCCCGTAAATCCCCGCCAGCAGCACCGCCACCCCTGCCCATTGCACCCCGGTGAACCGTTCGCCGAACAGGAAATAGGCGCCGATAATCGCAAACAAAGGTCCCGTGCCGCGCACCACGGGGTAAACCACCGTATAGGCGCCGCGACTGTAAGCCATCGCTTGCAAGTATTTGTAAACGCAGTGGATTACAAAGGTGATGGCAAAGATCAACCACATATGCGGTTCGGGCCACGGCACCACAAACAGCGCAAACGGGATGGCGATAACCCCGTAAGAAATGTCGATCGCCCCGCGTGACAACCACGGATCGTGCCGCCCCTTTTGCAACGCGCCAAAAATCGCATGCAACAAGGCCGACATCAGCGCCAGCCCCATCGCCAGTTGGTGACCCGCTATTGTGCCTTCAAGCGAGGTAACCCATGCGCTCATTCAGCGGCAGTCCAGTTTGCATTGAAAACCACCCCCCCGAGGACGCGGTTGATCATGTCGTCAACCGGCTCGCCAAATACATACGTCTGCACGAAAATAGCCGCCGACAGCCCCGCCCCTGTATCAACCTTAACCCGCAAGGTTCCATTGGGGGCCGGCAGGACAGCGATCAATTGCTGCACGGCCCGCTTTGTTTCTGGCGGAAAACTGTGATCGGGCCACTCCGCAACCTTATCAATCATTGCCGAACGCTTGCGTGTGCGTTCAGGAAAGGTTTTGCCAATATAGGGGCGCAGATATGGCTCCAGCTTGCGGTTTGCTGTCGCGACTAAAACCACATCACGCAGGTTTGCACCGCCAAGGCTGATTTGCATCTTTGCCGTGCTCGACAGATCAACGTTATGGAACACGCCCCGCAACGACACCTCATTGCCCTTTGGTCCACTGATCGTCAAATTCTCGATCACCAATTGTCGGTCTTTGGCATTTTGGCGCAAAACCAGCACAATCTGCATCGGTATAACTGGCAGATCCACATCTCCGCGCAACCCAAGCTTTCGTAACATATCGGCATCCGTCACCCGAATGGCCAAGGCCGTGGGTGGTAGCGACTGTTCTAACACCCTCTCCAAACCCTCGGCGCGCCACTCGATCTGGTCGAAATCAAAGCCTTTGATAACGGCTTCGGTGTCGGGCACAAAAGTGGGCACATGACACCAGCCATCAAGGGACCGTTTGAATAAAAGAGCCCTCGTTTCATGCGCTTTGTTGATGATCTTCCAAGCAGCCGCACAATCACCCTGTTGCATTTCCGAAAATGCGACGGCCTGAACGGGGGCTGTCAAAAGCAGAATTAGCGCCAGACAGTACCGCATATCAATCCTCCAATCCCGTCAGTGCATGGGCGAATTCTTCGGGGTCAAACGCATCCAGATCGTCGATCTGCTCGCCCACACCAATCGCATGGATCGGCAGCCCGAACTTATCGGCCAACGCCACCAGAACGCCACCTTTGGCGGTGCCGTCCAGTTTGGTCATGATCAGGCCCGATACATCGGCCAATTCCTGAAACACCTTAACTTGGTTCAGCGCATTTTGCCCCGTGGTCGCGTCCAGCACCAGCAATGTGTTGTGCGGGGCGGACGGATCTTTCTTGCGGATTACCCGCACGATTTTGGACAGCTCTTCCATCAGATCGGCGCGGTTGTGCAAACGCCCTGCCGTGTCGATCATCAACAGATCGGCCCCGTCTGCCTCGGCCTGCGTCATCGCGTCAAACGCCAGGCTGGCAGGGTCAGAGCCTTCGGGCGCGGTCAGCACCGGCACGTCGGCACGTTCGCCCCAGACCTGCAATTGCTCCACGGCGGCGGCGCGGAACGTATCGCCCGCCGCGATCACCACATCCTTGCCCGCCGCTTTGAACTGGCTGGCGAGTTTGCCGATGGTGGTGGTTTTGCCTGATCCGTTCACACCGACCACCAACACCACTTGCGGTTTCTTGGGGTATAGCGGCATCGGCTTGGCCACAGGCTCCATGATGCGGGTGATTTCGGCGGCCAGCAGGCGTTTGATTTCATCGGTCGACAGCTTTTTGCCAAAACGCCCTTCGGCCATGTTGGCCGTGACGCGCAGGGCCGTGTCGACGCCCATATCGGCGGTGATCAGCAGTTCCTCGATCCGCTCCAGCATGTCATCGTCCAGCGCCCGTTTGATAACGGTTTTCTTGGCCGGTTTCTTTTCGGATTTCTGCTCTGGCTCCGTCTCATCCGGCTTGGCTTCCTTACGCCCTAGCAATCGCCCGATCAGACCCGGTTTTTTCACTTCCGGCTCAGGTTCGGCCGGAGTGCCCGCTGGCACTTCAGGTTCAGGTTCAGGTTCAGGTTCAGGTTCAGGTTCAGGTTCAGGTTCAGGTTCAGGTTCAGGTTCAGGTTCAGGTGAAACAACTTCCTCA
>Ga0190303_1000076_pt1 | contig 39253 bp, 33 predicted proteins | sample 48700701_MG_FD_161672 | JGI IMG/M metagenome (GOLD analysis project Ga0190303, IMG submission 161672) | Hydrothermal vent sediment bacterial communities from Southern Trench, Guaymas Basin, Mexico - 4870-07-0-1_MG | ecosystem: Environmental > Aquatic > Marine > Hydrothermal vents > Sediment ... | reverse complement strand
TTTGTCACTAACTAGCTTTGCAATAGCTAATGCAGTTGCAGTTTTAACAAATTCTGATGGCTGTAGGCTAAAGCCTCCTAAATCGTACCAAGAAGTTGCACCATTAATATTTTTACCAATTATAAATAGGCCTACCAATGAAGCTAAACCAATTAAATATATAATTGAAGCAAATTTTTCATATAATTTAGCTTCAAAAAGTAGAATTAATAAAATTAATGGAAAACTTAAGCCAATCCATATAAGTTGTTTTCCATATTCAGTAGAAAAATTAATTAAATCATAGGCTTGTTCAGAAATTGTAGAAGAATAGATATTAATCCATCCTAAGAAAATTAACATGAAATAAAAGAGGATAAGTAGCCAATCTATTCCGTAAAAAATATTTTTTTTTCTAATTCTCAACTTCTATAGTTTCTTTTAATTGTTTGTCGTACTCATCTTGTAAACTACCATTAAACATACGCTGTTCTTCCCAAGGTCTAATAGTTTTACCAGTTAGGTATTTTTCAATAAGTAAACTAGCAATTGGTCCTGCCCAACGAGAACCCCAATAGCCATTTTCTACAAAAACAGCAATGGCAATTTTCGGATTGTCTTTAGGTGCAAAAGCTATAAAAACAGAATGATCTTGTCCATGTGAATTTTCTGAAGTTCCAGTTTTACCACAAATTTCAATTCCTTTAACTCTAGACCAACGAGCAGTTCCTCTTGGTTTTTCAAAAACATTGAATAAGCCTTCAATTACTGGATCGAAATGCTCTTTATCTATGCTTGTGTATTTTGGAGTTGTAAAATTTTCATTTACTTTTTTATCTTTAATATTTTTTACAATATGAGGTGTGTAATAAAAACCTTTATTAGCAACAATTGCAGTCATATTAGCAAGTTGAATTGGAGTAGTTAAAATTTCACCTTGCCCAATAGCGTTTGAAATTGTTGTAACCGCTCGCCAACCACCATTAGGATAATATCTATTGTAAAATGCACCATTTGGAATTAATCCTTTTTGTCCAACAGATAAATCGTTGTTTAAATAATTTCCTAAGCCAAAACTTTTGGCGTGTTTACTCCAAGCATTCATACCTTCATTTGGAGTTGGAAATTTTTCGATTGTTTTTCTGTAGGCATTTGAGAAGTAGCTATTACAAGATCTGTAAATAGCTTTGTCTAAGGCGACAAGACTTCCATGAGTTTCGCAATGGCATTTCATAAAAGCTTCTTCTCTGCTTCCGTATCTATAGCCTCCAAAACATTTAATAGTAGTTTTAGTATCAATAACTCCTTCTTGTAAAGCTACTAGTGCCGAAATTATTTTAAAAGGTGACCCAGGTGGGTATTGAGCTTGTAAGCTTCTATCCAATAAAGGTCTAGAAATTGTGTCTAAATATAGTTTAGTGAAATTTTTAGAACGTTCTCTACCTACCATTAAGTTTGGATTAAAGGTAGGTGTTGATACTAAAGCTAGAATTTCGCCAGTTGAAGGTTCAATAGCTACAATTCCACCACGTTTGTTGTTCATTAAAGCTTCGCCATATTGTTGTAATTTAGAATCGATAGTCAAAGTTATGTCGTTTCCTGGAATTGGAAGTGTGTCGTAAATTCCGTTTTTGTAAGGTCCTATTTCTTTATTAAATCTATTTCTCTGAATAAATTGAACTCCTTTTGTACCACGTAAAGTTTTTTCATATGTTTTCTCAACACCTGCAGTTCCTATTAATTCTCCTAATTGATAATATGGATTTTTTTGAATTAAGCTTTCATTTACCTCACTTATATATCCCAATACATTTGGTGCAGAATTTACGGGATATTCTCTAAGTGATCTTTTTTGAATGTAAAACCCTTTAAATTTATGCATTTTTTCTTGTAAATAAGCGTAATCACTTTTAGAAAGTTGTGCGAGAAATGTTGAAGGAATTCTAGTTGAGTAACGGTTTGCTTTATTGAATTTTTTTATAAATGCATCTTTATTTATTTTAAGTAATTTGCAAAATTCAATAGTATCTAAAGGTTTTACTTCACGTGGAATTATCATAATATCGTATGATAATTGATTGGCAACTAATAAAATACCATTTCTGTCGTAAATATAACCTCTTTCCGGATAATCGTATTTTATTTTAACTGTAGAATTGTTAAGCGTTGGTTTGTTATATTGGTTATTAATTACTTGTAAATAAAAAAGGCGTATAATATAAATTATACCAATAAAAATAATGATAAAAGATAATAAGCCTGTTCTTTTCATTTATTTCTTTTTAACAAATAAAAACACCCCTAAAATACTTAAAAGTATGGTAAAAATACTTGTGTAAAAAGTATTAGATATAATAGTCATAAAAGCATTAAAGCTAAAATATTCTAGCGTAAAAACTATAAAATGATGTGTTATTGTTAACGTAGCTACATATAAAAATATTTTATCAATTGAAATAGTTCTTAAATTAAATAGTAAAAAATCAAAATCAGACCTTCTTAGAACTGCTTTTAGTATTGGAAGTCTAATAAAAGCAATAAAAAGAGTTGCAGCAGCATTTATACCTCCCGAATCTGAGAAGAAGTCTATTGTAAGTCCAAGAAAAAAACTAGCAATTAGAAAAAAGCTTTTATTTTTTTTAATTGGAAACAAAAATATCCAAGTTATGTACACCATTGGGTTTAGGTAACCAAACAAGTTAACATGGTTTAAAACTAGTACTTGTAAAAGCACTAAACTAATAAAACGAACGCTATTTGATAGTACTAGATTATTCATTAGCGGTTTTTAATTCTAATTTTTTTTGTTCTTTTTTTTGAAGATTATTAATCACCTGAACATAGCCAATAGTACTCATATCATTAAACAAGGAAATGTTTATTTTTTGATATTGATTATTTTTAAATTCAAAATTTTTGATAGTGCCAACAAGAATTCCTTCAGGAAATATAGCTGATTTTCCTCCAGTAATAATTGTGTCACCAACCTTAACAATAGCTTGTCTTGGTATATCTGTAACTTGTAAAATATTATAATCCTTACCATTCCAGTTTAAAGTACCAAAGTAATCGCTGTTTTTAAGTCGTACATTTAATCTTGAATTATTATTTAAAATAGAAAGAACAGTTGCGTAATTAGATGAAATATTTTTAATAACTCCTATAACACCTTTACTGTTTACAACTCCTAAATCTGGAGATAATCCTTGTTTACTCCCTTTATTAATAGTTAATGTGTTGTTTCTTTTTGTGAAATTGTTATTGATAACTTTTGCAACAGAATATACATATTGTTGTAAATATTGAGAAGAGTCAATTATAACAAAAGTTTCAGAAATGTATTTAATTTTCGTATTCTCTAATAAATTTTTTAACTGAACATTTTCTTCAATTAAAATGTAGTTTTCTCTTTTTAAAAGAAAAAATTCGTTGATAGAATTTACCTTGTTGTAAAATCCTCCACTAATAAAATTTGCAGAACTAACAAACTTACTTTTGTGATATGAATGATGTTGGATAGTAAAAAACAGTGCTATAATTTCTAATACTAAAAACAGCAGAAAATATCTGAATTTTTTAATAAAATAAATTAGTTGCTGCATACATTAACTATAGGAAATTATACTATTTCATTAATACGTTTTGGTATTTTTCAATATCTTTTAAAGCAATGCCAGTTCCTCTAACAACGGCTCTTAAGGGATCTTCAGCAACATAAACAGGTAAATCTGTTTTTCTAGATAAACGCTTGTCTAATCCTCTAAGCATGGAGCCTCCACCTGCTAAATAAATTCCTGTATTATAAATATCAGCAGCTAATTCTGGTGGTGTTTTAGAAAGTGTTTCCATCACAGCGTCTTCAATTCGTAAAATAGATTTATCTAAAGCTTTTGAAATTTCTCTAAATGAAACTTGAACCTGTTTTGGTTTTCCACTTAATAAATCTCTACCTTGAACCAGCATATCTTCAGGAGGTGTTTCTAAGTCTTCAGTAGCTGAACCAATTTGAATTTTTATTCTTTCAGAAGTGCGTTCTCCAACATATAAATTGTGTTGTGTACGCATATAATAAGCAATGTCTGAAGTAAAAACGTCACCAGCAACTTTAACTGATTTGTCACAAACAATACCACCTAAAGCAATAACGGCAATTTCAGTAGTACCACCACCAATATCAATAATCATATTTCCTTTAGGCTGCATAATATCAATACCAATACCAATAGCTGCTGCCATTGGTTCATGAATTAAATAAATTTCTTTGGCATTCATATGCTCAGAAGAATCAATTACGGCACGTTTTTCAACTTCTGTAATTCCTGAAGGAATACAAATAACCATACGTAATGAAGGAGTAAAAAACCTTTTTTTTATGTTAGGAATATTTCTAATGAATTCCTTAATCATTTGTTCTGAAGCTTCAAAATCTGCAATTACACCATCTTTAAGTGGACGAATTGTTTTAATATTTTCATGGGTTTTACCTTGCATTAAACTAGCTTTTTTGCCAATTGCAATTATTTTCCCTGTACTTCTATCTCTTGCAACAATTGATGGAGCATCAACAACTACTTTTCCCTCATGAATAATTAACGTATTTGCAGTACCTAAATCAATGGCAATGTCTTCAGTCATAAAGTCGAAAAAACCCATACTATATCTCTCGTTTTTTTAAAATTTAAATCGGAATCTCACAAAGTTACTAAAATTAGTGCTTAAAATGACGTGTTCCTGTAAATATCATTGACATTTTATGTTCATTACAATAATCGATGGATAATTGGTCTTTAATTGAACCTCCTGGCTGAATTACAGCTTTAATTCCTGCATTGTTTGCAATCTCTACACAATCTGGAAAAGGAAAAAATGCATCACTTGCCATCACAGCTCCATTTAAATCGAAATTAAAATGAGTAGCTTTTGTAATTGACTGATTTAAAGCATCTACACGGCTAGTTTGCCCTGTTCCGCTTGCGAAAAGTTGTTTGTTCTTTACCAAAACAATGGTGTTTGATTTAGTGTGCTTACAAATTTTTGAAGCAAAAAATAAATCGTCTAATTCGTTATTGCTTGGCTCTTTTAGCGTTGAGGTGCTTATATCACTGGCATTATCAGTTTTGTTGTCTTTTCCTTGATAAAGAACACCATTTAAGGCTGTACGGTATTGAGTTGTTGGAAGTTCTATTTTTTTTTGAATAAGTATAATTCTATTCTTTTTTCCTTTTAGAATTTCTAAAGCTTCTGATGTATAACTTGGAGCAATTACCACTTCGCAAAATAATTTATGAATTTCTGAAGCTGTATCAGAATCAATTTCTTTGTTTGAAATTAAAACACCTCCAAAAGCTGAAGTTGGGTCACCAGCCAAAGCATCTAAATAAGCTTGTTTTAATGAAGCTCTTTGAGCTAAGCCACAGGCGTTGTTATGTTTTAAAATCGCAAAAGTAGGAACATCATTTTTAAATTCACTTATTAAATTTAACGCAGCATCCACATCTAGTAAATTGTTATAAGAGAGTTCTTTGCCGTGTAATTTATCAAATAAACCATCTAAATCACCAAAGAAATACCCTTTTTGGTGTGGGTTTTCCCCATAACGTAATGTTGATACAGTATCAAAGCTTTTTCTAAAAGCAAGTTTATCATTACTTACATAGTTAAAAATTGCACTATCATAATGACTTGAAACTGCGAATGCTTTTGCAGCAAAATTTTTGCGTTGCTCAATGGTTGTCTCTCCATTTCCTTCAATCATTATTTGTAAAAAAGCATCGTATTGATTCATTGAAGAAACGCAAATGACATCTTTAAAGTTTTTTGCAGCAGCTCTAATAAGTGAAATTCCACCAATATCAATTTTTTTAATAATTTCTTGTTCCGAAGCCCCGCTAGAGACTGTTTTTTCAAATGGATATAAATCAACAATTACAATGTCAATTTCAGGAATATCAAATTCATTAAGTTGTGATAAGTCGTTTTTGTTTTCTCTTCTAGATAAAATTCCACCAAAAACTTTTGGATGTAATGTTTTTACTCTTCCTCCTAAAATTGAGGGGTATGAAGTTAAATCTTCAACAGGTATTACATTAATTCCTAATTCTGTAATAAATTTTTCTGTTCCTCCGGTTGAGTAGATAGTGATTCCAAGGTCATTTAATTTTTGTGCAATTGGAGCTAAACCATCTTTGTAAAAAACAGAAATTAATGCAGATTTTGCCTTTTTTGGTGTGTTCATTAGTTGTGTTGTTTGTTTACGCAAAGCTAATAATTATCAGCAATTTAACAACACAAATTGCAGCGAATGATTTTTTAACTTTTAACTTTTCATTCTTTATAAATTTAGATGGTTTTTCTTATAAATATTTGAAAAAAGCTATAGTATTTGCCCCACTTTTTCACAAATAAATTCTAACAATAGTTCATCATTTTTAGAAAAAGAATTGGTGGTATGAGAATCTATATCAATTTGCCCAATATTTTCACCATTTACAAAAATTGGGATTACTATTTCACTTTTCACTTTAAGCCCACAAGAAATATAATTGTCTTGAAATTCAACATTTGGCACTACAAAATTTATATTACTTACCGCAACTTGTCCGCAAATACCTTTTCCAAAAGGTATAATTACATGTTCAGTTGGTTCACCAGCAAATTCAGCCAATTTTAACTCTTGTTTGTCACCATTTTTAAAATAAAAACCTACCCAATTGTAATATTCAATTTCTTGCTTTAGAAAATTGCAAATAGTTTGTAGTTTATAAGAAACAGTATTAGTACTATTTATTAGTTTTGATATTGATTCTTTTAAATGAGAAAGATTCATGATTAATTGTAGTTTTATATAAAATTAAAACTCTTTTTGGTTCTAAAAAATCAATAGTTAAAATTAAATTAATTAATTAGCTAATAACTGTCATTTTTTACTATTTTAGTCGACTATCAATAAATAATTAACATTAAATATATAATTAGAATGAAAAAAACAATTTTTGTATTTGCAGCAATTTTCTCTTTTGCAGTATTTTTTACTGCTTGTAAAGAAACTAAAAAGGAAGAGGTAAAGGAAGAAGTTAAAGTTGAAAGCCATGAAGGTCATGACCACGAAAATGAAGCAGTAGCTTCGGCAGATGTTTATCAATGTCCAATGGATTGTGAAAAAGGTACAACTTATGATGAGGCTGGATCTTGCCCAGTATGTAAAATGGATTTAAAAGTTAAATCTACGGAAAAAGTAGAAATGGAACATGCTGATAATTGTAAATGTATAGAGGGTGGAGAATGTACTTGTGAAGATGGAAAGTGCGAATGTAAAGCTGAAGTTGCTTCTAATAATATGGAGTGTACAAAATGTGAACCTGGAAAATGTGAATGTAAAGCTTAAATTTACGTTGTAAAAATCTAAAAAATCCACTTAATTTTCATTAAGTGGATTTTTTTTATAATAATTAAAAATTCAAAACAGTTTAAATTACAGTAAGGAAAAAATAATAAGTGCGACTTACAGTAAAATAAACTTTTATCAATGAATTTAAAAATTGTTACTTCTTTAGTATTCATTTTAGCACTTAATACAATTCAAGCTCAAACCTGCTGTTCTGGAGGAATACCACTTTCAAATAATATTGGTTTAGCAATTCTAGAAAAAGGAACTACTCAAATAGGTATTTCGTATGATTATAATAATTTAAATACACTAAATAATGGTGCTGAAAGTTTAAATGATAATTCAAGATTACGGATTACACATTCAGTATTATTAAATTCAAGTTATGCAATAACGGATAGGCTCTCTGTTGAGGGTTTACTTACTTGGGTAAATCAAAGAAGAAAAATATCACAGTTTGGTAATGAAAATTTAGATCAAACTTCAGGTATTGGAGATGGACTTTTGTTGTTGAAATATAATTTTCCAAACCTTATTGGAGACAATACAGCTGTGAATGTTGGAATTGGTTCAAAAATACCTTTAGGTTCGTCAACCCAAAAAAGCAATCAAGGAATTACACTTAATGCTGATTTGCAACCTGGGAGTAATGCTTGGGATGTTATTTATTGGTCATCAATTTCAAAAAGCTTCAATTTTAGACCTTCATTTAATATTTCTTCAAGATTTATTTATAGAAGTACAGGAACTAATAATTCATATTTTGGAGATAGTATGTATAAATTTGGGAATGAGTTTCAAGCTTTTGTTGGTTTTTCAGATCAGTTTTTGGCTTTTAAAACTACTATTTCTCCAAGTATTTCTTTTAAATATAGAAATGCAATTCAGGATAAAATAGGAGGGTTTGATTTAGATAATACTGGAGGAGATTGGTTGTCAATTATTCCAAATTTTTCAATAAATATAAAACCTAATCTTGTTTTTTCTGCAAAGGCTGAACTACTCGTTTATAGTAAAGTTGATGGTACGCAGCTTACCCCAACTTACAGGCTTACTTCTGGAATTTTATACACTATAGCTCCTAAAAAAGAAATACTAATAGATAAATTAATAATATGAAAGCAAAGATTTTTTATGTGTTCACATTAACTATATTACTTGTTGCGTGTGGTGGGAATTCAACAGATTCATTAAATTTAAATTTACCAGGATCAGGGAATAATACAGGAGATAATTCTGGAAGTGGTTCTGACACTAATTCAGATGGAAATAATTCTGATAATTCAGGTTCAAATACAACACCACAAGATTGGTTAATACCTGTTTCTGAAGTGAAAGATGGTGGTCCAGGGAAAGACGGTATTCCATCAATTGATTCGCCTAGGTTTGTTAATGCCAATGATGCTAGAACTGATTTTTTAGAAGATGACGATTTAATTATTGGGATTGTAAAAGGGAATGAAGCTAGAGCTTACCCACACTTGGTACTAGATTGGCATGAAATTGTGAATGATAAATTAAATGAAGATAATGTTACTATAAATTATTGTCCTTTAACTGGAACAGCCTTTGGGTGGAGTAGTATTGCAGGCGGGGAAAATTCTACTTTTGGCGTTTCAGGATTGTTGTATAATACAAACTTAATTTTATACGATAGGAAAACGGATAGTTATTGGTCTCAATTAGAGTTAAAATGTGTAAATGGAGATTTAATTGGAAATGAACCAATATTAGAAAGTATTGTAGAAACTAATTGGGGAACATGGAAAGCTTTATATCCAAACACAAAAGTTTTAAGTCTAGAAACAGGGTTTTCTAGAAACTATGGTAATTATCCATATGGAGATTATAAAACAAATCATAACTTTTTTATTTTTACGGCTTCTCCTTCAAATAGTGCATTGCCAAATAAAGAGCGAGTGTATGCAATTCTAGATGAAAAATCATCGAAAGTTTATCAGTTTGATAAGTTTATTGGCGGAAAGGTCATAAGAGAACAGTTTAAAGATAAAGAATATTTAATAATTGGAAATGAGAACTTAATTTATTCATTTGAGCTAAATGAGAGTCAATTAGATTTAGTTTTTGAATATGATTTTAATAATTCAGAAGTGTTTTTTAAAGATAATGAAGGAAATAAATGGTCGATTTTTGGAAAAGCAATTGAGGGTCCTAGAACCGGTGAACAATTAAAAGCAAGTAAATCTGTAGTGAGTTATTGGTTTGCAATTGCAGCGTTTTATCCAAATCCTGAGATTTATACAGAATAATAATAAAGTAATCTGAATTCAAATAACAAAAAAATCCGATGCGTTAAACATCGGATTTTTAGTTTATATGAAATAGATTTTACATCATTCCTGGCATTCCACCACCCATTGGAGGCATTCCACCACCAGCAGGAGCATCTTCTTTAATGTCAACTAATGTACAAGCAGTAGTTAAAATCATACCAGCTACAGAAGCTGCATTTTCTAATGCAATTCTAGTTACTTTAGTTGGATCTATAATACCAGCTTTTAGCATTTTAGTGTATTCATCAGTTTTAGCATTGTAACCAAAATCGGCTTTACCTTCTATAACTTTAGCAACTACAACTGAACCTTCACCACCTGCATTTTCAACAATTTGTCGTAATGGCTCTTCAATAGCTCTGTCTAAAATTTTAACTCCAGTAAGCTCATCTAAGTTCTCAGTAGTGATAGTTGTTAGTACTTCTTTAGTTCTAACTAAAGCAACACCACCACCAGCAACAATACCTTCTTCTACTGCAGCACGTGTTGCGTGTAAAGCATCATCAACTCTGTCTTTTTTCTCTTTCATTTCAATTTCACTTGCAGCACCAACATATAGTACAGCTACACCACCAGCTAATTTAGCTAAACGTTCTTGTAGTTTTTCTTTATCGTAATCTGAAGTAGTTGTTTCAATTTGAGCTTTAATTTGTGCGACTCTTTCTTTAATAGTATCAGCGTTTCCTGCACCATTTACAATAGTTGTATTGTCTTTGTCAATAGTAACTCTTTCAGCAGTACCTAACAGTTCAAGTGTTGCTTTTTCTAAAGTTAAACCTCTTTCTTCAGAAATTACTGTTCCACCAGTTAAAACAGCTATATCTTCTAGCATTGCTTTTCTTCTGTCTCCAAAACCTGGAGCTTTTACAGCAGCAATTTTAAGTGCACCACGTAATTTGTTCATTACTAAAGTAGCTAATGCTTCACCTTCAACATCTTCAGCAATAATTAATAATGGTTTTCCACTTTGTGCAACTGGCTCTAAAATTGGTAATAAATCTTTAAGGTTTACTATTTTCTTTTCGAATAATAAAATGTAAGGATTCTCTAAATCTGTTAACATTTTATCTGCATTGGTTACAAAATAAGGGGAAAGGTATCCTCTGTCAAATTGCATACCTTCTACAATATCTACATAAGTTGAAGTTCCTTTGGCTTCTTCAACCGTAATTACACCTTCTTTACCAACTTTTTCAAAAGCTTCAGCAATTAAATCACCAACAGTTGTATCATTGTTTGATGAGATTGAAGCTACTTGTTTAATTTTAGCTGATTTGTTACCAACTTCTTGAGATTGTTCTTGTAAGTTTTTTACAATAGCTATAACAGCCTTGTCAATTCCGCGTTTTAAATCTAGCGGGTTTGCACCAGCTGCAACATTTTTTAATCCTTCTTTTACAATTGCTTGAGCCAAAACAGTTGCTGTTGTGGTTCCATCTCCGGCTAAATCGTTGGTTCTAGATGCTACTTCTTTTACCATTTGAGCTCCCATATTTTCTAAAGGGTCTTCTAGTTCAATTTCTTTAGCAACAGTAACACCATCTTTGGTAATTGCTGGACCTCCAAATGCTTTTCCAATTACTACATTTCTTCCTTTTGGTCCTAAAGTAACTTTAACTGCGTTTGCTAAAGCATCAACACCACGTTTTAAACCATCACGTGCTTCTATATCAAAAATTATATTTTTTGCCATTTTTATTTTCTTTAAAATTTAAATAATTGCTAAAATATCAGCTTCTCTCATAATTAAATATTCAGTACCTTCTAAAACAAGTTCGGTGCCAGCATATTTACCAAACAATACAGTATCACCAACTTTAACAGTCATAGGCTCATCTTTTGTACCGTTACCAACTGCTATAACAGTTCCCTCTTGTTGTTTCTCTTTTGCTGAATCTGGAATAATTAATCCTGAAGCAGTTGTAGTTTCAGCTTCAAGAGGTTTTACTAAAACTCTATCGGCTAATGGTTTAATATTTACTTTACTCATGTGTATTTATTTAAAATTTATGAATTCTTTGAATTAAGCTTTCCAAAAGTATGCCAATTCGTTAAAACTGACAAATGTACTTTTTATGGAATGTATCTAAAAACAAAAATGCCAACGTGTCATTTACGTTGGCATTTTAATTAAAAATTTTAATTAAATATTATTGGGCTGAATCTTTTAAAGTTGTAGTTGTTGCAGGCTGCTCTTGCACATCTTGTACTTCACGATTCTCAATAGTATTTTCAATTTCTGAACTTGTATTAACTGCATTTTCGTTTGGAACTACAAAATTGGATAATAATATGAGTACTAATAGAACAATTGATAATGTCCAAGTACTTTTATCTAAAAAGTTAGTAGTATTTTGAACACCACCTAACGATTGTGTTCCACCACCACCAAAAGAAGAAGATAATCCACCACCTTTAGGGTTTTGCACCATAATAATTAGTATTAGCAAAAATGCTACAATCATAATTAGAATTAAAAATAATGTATATGTCATGACTTGTTTCTTTGTAAGATTTTTATTGCTTTAATTCGGTCTGCAAAGAAACCACTTTTTTCTGGATATTTCAAACATAAAATGCGATAAGCTTTTATGGCATTATCATACTTCTTTTGTTCCAAATAAACTTTAGCTAAAGTTTCGGTCATTAAGGTGTCATTTTCAACTGAACTTTGATTAGAAATATCAATATTTACAACGTTTTTATCTACGGGTTTTATTTTTGGGTTTGTTTCAATAAACCTATCAATAATATTTGATTTATTAGTGTCTTCTTTTTCTTTTTCTCTTTCAATTGGTTTTTGTATAACTAATTGCATCCATTCATTAAAAGAGTGAGGTTCTGTACTATCAAACTGTATTGGTTTACCTAGCTCTAAAACTTCAGATGCTTGTTGTGTACTTTCTTCAATTTTTTTATCACTAGATGTAACGTTATCTATTATTTTTTTATGTAAAATTTTAACAGTTTCAGCTTCAATAATTTCAATATCTTCTAATAATTCAACTGTTGAAGTTTTATTTTTTATAAATATTGGAGAAGTAATAAAATCAAAAAGTGCTTTTCTGTCAATAGTGTATGCGGCAGTTTTTTTTAATGTTGGATTGTATTTGTAACTATTTGTTTTGTTAAGGCCGTTTAATAAAATTGCTCTGGCAGATTGAAAATAAGGAAATTCAACAATAATATCTTCTAATTGTTGTGTTTTTAAAGCGTCTATACTTTCTGGGTTTTGTAACAAATATGTGTATTCAGTACTATTCATCAGTTTACCATTTTGCAACGGAAGCATTAAAAATATCTTGCGTTATACGTTCTAATATTTCGTTAAAAGCATCGTCTAAAATACCACCTGTTAATTGTGCGTTTGCATCAAAATCATAATAATGTGAGAAAGTTCTTTCAAAATTATCTTCTTCTAATTTATTGTTAAAAAAACGAACATTTACAGTAATAGTTAGCCTGTTTTGTGCGGCTGTTTGTTGCGCGGTAGCTGTCATGGGATTTATTTTATACCCAGTAATTTCACCTTCAAATTGTAAATCACCACCTGAAGTAACCAAACTTAAATTTGTTTGTTGTAAAAATAAATCTTGAAACTGTATTGTAAATAACTGACTTAGAGTTGGTTCTACTAAAACGGCATTATTTGGAAAATAATCTATTTGTACTGTTTTCACATCGGGATGTAAATTAGTTCCTGTAAACGAATAAATACCACAACTTTGAATTGTGAACATTAATAAAAACAGCATTGCGTAACTAAATTTTTTCATTAAAATATTTTAAACTTGTTTTAGTAAAGCTTCAAAGTTAATTATTTAAACTATAAATCGTATTGTTTTATTTTACGATATAAAGTTCTTTCAGAAATTCCTAATTCTTTTGCTGCGAGTTTTCGTTTATTGTTGTTTCTCTCCAATGATTTTTTTATGAGTTCAATTTCTTTATCTTGAATAGATAAACTCTCATCGGCATCTATAGTTTCAGCAAATTCATAATTACTATCCTCACTATATTTTTCATTTATTCGAACAACTTCAATTTGATTTTCATGTGGTAATTTAGAAATATCTTCTTTGTAAATCTTTTTAATTAGATTTTTGTTTTCTTCTTGAACTTTCTCATTATCACCACTTTCCATAATGTCTAGCGTTAACTTTTTTAGGTCGTTAATGTCATTTCGCATGTCAAACAAAATTTTATACATAATATCTCGTTCGTTGGCAAAATTTCCATTAGAACTTTCTCCACCAATAACCGATGGTAGATTGGTGCCTCTATTTGGTAGGTATTGTAATAAATTTTCTGAAGAAATCTCTCTGTTTTCTTCAACTACTGAAATTTGCTCAGCAATATTTCTTAATTGACGAATATTACCAGGAAAGCCATAATTTTCTATCATTTTTATAGCATTATCTGAAAGCCGAACCGTTGGCATTTTATATTTTTGAGCAAAATCTGCTGCAAATTTTCTAAATAATAAATGAATATCAGCCAAACGTTCGCGTAACGGAGGTAGGTTTATTTCAATAGTACTTAAACGATAGTATAAGTCTTCTCTAAATTTTCCTTTCCCAATTGCTTCGTGCATATTTAAATTAGTTGCAGCAACAATACGAACATTGGTTTTTTGTACTTGTGAAGATCCTACTTTTATAAACTCACCATTTTCTAAAACACGTAGCAGTCTAACTTGTGTGGTTAGTGGTAGTTCACCTACTTCATCTAAAAAAATAGTTCCACCATCAGTTACTTCAAAGTACCCTTTACGTGCGGAAGTAGCTCCTGTAAATGCTCCTTTTTCATGTCCAAAAAGTTCACTATCAATAGTTCCTTCAGGAATGGCTCCACAGTTTACAGCAATATATTTAGCATGTTTTCTATGTGATAAATTGTGAATTATTTTGGGAATACTCTCTTTACCAACTCCACTTTCACCGGTTACCAATACAGAAATATCTGTAGGGGCAACTCTAATGGCTTTTTCAAGTGCTCTGTTTAAATGAATATCGTTTCCAATAATTTCAAAACGCTGTTTTATTGCTTGTAATGATTCCATAATTAAACTTTTTTTCCTAGAAGTGTTGCAGAAGTACAACTTTCAATAAAAACAGTTACAAAATCACCAATTTTTTCGTTTCCTTTTGGGAAAACAGCAACGGCATTTTGTGAGTTTCTACCTTTCCAATGTGTATCAGATTTTTTTGAGGTTCCTTCAATTAATATTTCAACAGTTTTCCCAACAAATTGCTCTAAATGATACAAGCTATGTTTTTGTTGAACTAAAATAATTTCGGCCAAACGTCTTTTTTTAACTGCTAACGGAATATCATCTTCCATTTTTTTAGCAGCAGGTGTTCCTGGTCGTTCAGAATAAGCAAACATAAAACCAAAATCATATTTTACATATTCTAATAAACTTAAGGTGTCTTGGTGTTCTTCTTCAGTTTCACCACAAAAACCAGTCATCATATCTTGTGATAAAGCACAATTAGGAAGTATTTTTTTTATGTTGTCAATTAATTCCATGTACTCTTCACGGGTATGTTGTCTATTCATTCTTTTTAAAACAGAAGTACTTCCAGATTGAACAGGTAAGTGAATGTATTTACAAATATTTTCGTGTTTTGCCATGGTGTGAATTACGTTTAAATTCATATCCTGCGGATTTGAAGTAGAAAAACGAATTCTTATTTTTGGAAAAGCAGTTGCAACCATATCTAATAGTTGCGCAAAGTCCACTGCAGTTGCTTTGGCAATTTCTGAAGCATTTTTAAAATCTTTTTTCAGTCCGCCACCATACCAAAGATAACTATCTACATTTTGACCTAAGAGTGTAATTTCTTTATAGTTTTTATTGCTAAGGTCTTTAACTTCCTCTAAAATACTTTTAGGTTCTCTACTGCGTTCTCTACCACGCGTAAAAGGAACTACACAAAAAGTACACATATTATCACAACCTCTTGTAATAGATACAAAAGCTGAAACGCCATTGCTATTTAGTCGAACAGGAGAAACATCGGCATAGGTTTCTTCTTTAGATAAAATAACATTTATTGCATCTCGTCCTGAACCTGCTTCTTCTAATAAATTAGGCAAATCTCTGTACGCATCTGGCCCAACAACTAGATCAATTATTTTTTCTTCTTCTAAAAATTTAGCTTTTAAGCGTTCGGCCATACAACCTAAAACACCCACTTTCATAGTTGGGTTAATTTTTTTTATGGCATTGTATTTTTGCAAACGTTTACGAACTGTTTGTTCGGCTTTTTCTCTAATTGAACAAGTATTTACTAATACTAAATCGGCCTCTTCAATTAAATGTGTGGTATTATATCCTTCTTTTGAAAGAATTGAAGCAACAATCTCACTATCGTTTAAATTCATAGCACAACCGTAACTTTCTATATATAATTTTTTGCTATTGCCCTCTTTTTTTTCAGTTAAAAGTGCCTGCCCTTGATTCTTTTCTGCTATTACTTTTTCGCTACCCATATATCATATATTCGATTGCAAAGATATAACCAATTTTTTAGAAATATGACAGATTGGCAGAAATATACAAGTGAAATATATGTTAAATTAAGTGTTTTTGAAAGATTAAAAGTGGCATTTAAAAAAATCTATATACTTTTGCAATCGAAAATCTCAATATAAATCAAATTAGTTTTGATGATGAAAATGGAACCATTGATAGTTGAAAAAATAATTTTATAAAGAAATATGGCTAAAAATTTAGTAATAGTAGAGTCACCTGCAAAAGCAAAAACAATTGAAAATTTCTTAGGAAAAGATTTTCAAGTAGAATCTAGTTTTGGACACATTGCAGATTTACCTTCAAAAGAAATTGGGATAAATGTAGATGGTGATTTTATGCCAAAATATGTAGTTGCAAGCGATAAAAAAGCAATTGTAAAAAAACTAAAAGATTTAGCTAAAAAGGCTGATACTGTTTGGTTGGCATCGGATGAGGATCGTGAAGGAGAGGCTATAGCTTGGCATTTATACGAGCAATTAAAATTAAAAAATATTGATACCAAACGTATTGTTTTTCATGAAATTACTAAAAAAGCAATTTTAAAAGCTGTTGAAAATCCAAGAGATATAGATTACAATCTGGTAAATGCACAACAAGCACGTAGAGTTTTAGATAGGCTAGTTGGTTATGAATTGTCGCCAGTACTTTGGCGTAAAATAAAAGGGGGTTTGTCTGCAGGTAGAGTTCAATCTGTAGCCGTTCGATTAATTGTAGAGAGAGAACGTGAAATAACAAGTTTTACACCAAAAGCATCTTATAAAGTTATTGCTGAATTTCTTACAGAAGCAGGAAAAAAGTTTAAAGCTTCATTGCCAAAAAATTTCGATACAAAAGAAGATGCACAATCATTTTTAAACTCGTGTGTAGCAGCAGATTTTAAAGTAAGTGATTTACAAAAGAAACCCGCTAAAAAAACACCAGCAGCACCATTTACAACTTCAACCTTACAACAAGAGGCATCAAGAAAATTGTATTTTCCAGTGGCTAAAACAATGATGATTGCGCAACGGTTGTATGAAGCAGGTCTTATAACTTATATGAGAACAGATAGTGTAAACCTCTCTGATGACGCAAAAACAAATGCGCAAGAAGAAATTATTGCATCGTACGGCGAAGCTTATAGTAAACCTAGAAATTTTAGTAACAAATCTAAAGGTGCTCAAGAAGCGCATGAGGCAATTAGACCTACTAATATGAGCACGCAATCTGTTTCTGTGGATTATGATCAGGATAGATTGTACAGTTTAATTTGGAAAAGAACCATTGCTTCTCAAATGAGTGATGCGCAATTAGAACGCACAAACGTTAAAATTTCTAACAGTAGTAATGCAAAAGTTTTTACTGCTAATGGTGAAATGATAAAATTTGATGGGTTTTTAAAAGTGTATTTAGAAGGTACAGATAATGAAGATGAAGAACAAGAAGGAATGCTTCCAAAAATGACCATTAATGAAGTTTTAATAAATAATTATATTACTGCAACTGAGCGTTATACAAAAGCACCGTATCGTTTTACAGAAGCTTCTTTAGTGAAGAGGTTAGAAGAATTAGGTATTGGACGTCCATCAACTTATGCACCAACAATTTCAACAATTCAACGTAGGGAATATGTAGAAAAAGGAGCTATTGAAGGAGTAGATAGAAATTATACCCAGTTAAAATTAGAAAGCCAAAAAGTTACTTCAAAAGATTTAACCGAAAAAGTTGGATCAGATAAAGGGAAATTAACACCAACTGATATTGGTAATATTGTAAATGACTTTTTAGTAGAAAATTTTTCAAACATTCTAGATTTTGGTTTTACAGCAAGAATAGAATCTGAATTTGATGAAATTGCAGAAGGTAAGGCTGATTGGATTGAAAGAATAAAAGAATTTTATAATAACTTTCACCCTATAGTTGAAGATGTGGCTGCAAATGCAGAACGTGCAAAAGGAGAGCGTTTGTTAGGGGTTGACCCAAGTAGTGGTAAGAACGTATATGCGCGTTTAGGAAGATTTGGAGCAATGATACAAATTGGAGAAGTTAGCGATGAAGAAAAACCTAAGTTTGCGAGTTTGCAAATTGGACAAACATTAACATCAATCACTTATGATGAAGCAATGGACTTGTTTAAACTTCCGAAGGTTATTGGAGGCTATAAAGATATTGAAGTGATAGTTGCAAATGGTCGTTTTGGACCTTATATTAAATACGATACAATGTTCGTTTCTATTCCAAGGGATGAAAACCCAATGTCGGTTGATATCAATAGAGCAATTGAATTAATTCAAGAAAAACAAAAAGCAGATGCCCCAATTGCTGAATATGAAAGTTTACCAGTTCAAAAAGGAGTTGGTCGTTTTGGCCCATTTATTAAGTGGAACAGTATTTTTATTAATGTGAATAAAAAATACGATTTTGATAATTTAAGCTATGAAAATATTGTTGAACTAATTGAAGATAAAAAACGTAAAGAGATTGAAAAAGTGCTTCATAACTGGGAAGAAGAAGGAATTAGAGTTGAAAAAGCGCGTTGGGGAAGATCAAATATTTTAAAAGGTAAAATTAAAATTGAACTACCAAAAACTGTTGATGCAACAAAATTAACTTTAGAAGAAGTTAAAGATATTATAGAAAAGAAAGCTCCTAAAAAGAAAGCGGCCAAAAAAACAACAAAAAAATAAATTTTTTGTTTATATTGCCCTTAGATAAGAAAAAGATAAGAACCCCTATTAAATGAATTTTGAATATTTGAATCCCGTTGATGATGTATTACTGGTGCATGCCAAAATGCAATCTAATCAAACTTTTGGTCAATGTATCGAAATTTATACTGCACAAAAAGGTTTTCCAGATTTAGCGAATAAAAAAATAGCAATAGTTGCTGTAGAAGAAGGAAGAGCTTCAGTTGGTAACTATGGAACAGGTGATAATTTAGATGAAATTAGGAAAGAACTCTACAAGTTATACCCTGGGAATTGGCCTGTAGATGTGGTTGATTTAGGAACTATTAAGCAAGGAAATACAATTGAAGATACTTATTTTGCTTTAGAAAGCTTATTATCTTACCTAATAAAAAAAGGAATTATACCTGTTATAATAGGCGGCGGTCAAGATTTAACATATGCTAATTATAGAGCCTATGATACCCTTGAACAAACTGTAAATATAGTATCTGTAGATAATACATTTGATTTAGGTTCAATTGAAGATGAGTTAACATCACAATCGTACCTTAGTAAAATTGTAATGAATAAACCAAACAACTTATTTAATTATAGTAACATAGGTTATCAAACCTATTATAATTCTCAAGACGAAATAGATTTATTAGATAGTTTGTTTTTTGATACCTATAGACTAGGTGAAGTAGCAAATTCAATTCAAGTAGTAGAACCTTTAATGCGTGATGCAGATATTGTTAGCATAGATTTATCATCCATTAAAAATGCAGATGCACCTGCAAATAATAATGCGACGCCTAATGGGTTTACAGGTGCAGAGGTTTGCGCTATAGCACGCTATGCAGGAATTAGTGATAAAGTAACATCGTTTGGGGTGTACGAATACAATGCAAAGCATGATGTCAAATCTCAAACAGCTCAACTAATTTCACAAATGATTTGGTATTTTATTGAAGGTGTTAATTATAGAGCAAAAGACTATCCGTTTGGATTGAAAGATAATTATCAAAAATTCATTGTTCCAATCGAAGATCAAATTTTAAATTTTCATAAGAGTAATAAGAGTGGACGTTGGTGGATGGAAATTAATTTAAATGAAAATAATAAATTTAAGAGACATGCGTTAATACCATGTACTTATCAAGATTATATAAGCGCAACTAATCAGGAAATCCCTGATAGGTGGATAAAAACATTGAAAAAATTAATTTGAAATGTATTATTTTAATTATTTAAAAAATGCATTTTGTTGTTTGAATCAGATTAAAGAAAATATTGTTTTTTAAAATAATTAGTAATAGGTTTGCCTAAATAGATGAAGAAAATTAGTATGAACAAAATATCGTTATATGTTTTAGTAGCTTTGTTAGTATATAGCTGTGGGTCTAACGATCAAGGAGAATTAGTTGGTGCAAAATCTCATAGTAAATGGTATTCAAAAAAACCACTTGGAATGGTGTTAATTCCTGGAGGTTCATTTACCATGGGTAAAGAAGATGAAGATATCGCAGGATCCTTAAATTCTCCAGCTAGAACAGTTACTGTTAGACCATATTATATGGATGAAACTGAAATTACCAATGCTGAATATAAAGAGTTTGTTTTTTGGGTTAGAGATTCTATAGTTAGAACTCAGTTAGCAATACTATCTGAATTAATGTCTGATGATACAAATGCAATTCTTCCTGACTATCAATTCAAAAATGTGGATACAGCTAATATGACTCCGTATGAAAAGTATATGATGGATAATTATGGTAGTTTAGGAGATGTAAATTCCCCATTGCAAGGTAGAACTTTAAATTGGGAAGAAGAGCTACTTTGGGATACCAACGATTTTCCAGATGAATATTATTCTGAAGTTATGGATACAATGTTCATATCAATTGAAAATAGTATAGACGGGAAAAGAATTTTAGACACCAAAAAATTAAAATATAAATACTTTTGGTTAGATAGAGAATCTGCAGCAAGAAATAAAGGAGAAAGAAAAGACTTTATTAAAAGTAAAGTTGTTGAAGTGTATCCAGACACAACAGTATGGGTTAAAGATTTTAACTATTCATATAATGATCCAATGCACCAAGATTATTTTTCTCATCAAGCATATCAAGATTACCCTGTTGTAGGTGTAACTTGGAGTCAGGCAAAATCTTTTTGTAGCTGGAGAACTAAAAAGAAAAATGATTTTTTAAGTTCTAGAAAAAATCCAACCTCAGTTCCATATTTTAGATTAGCAACAGAAGCTGAATGGGAATATGCAGCACGTGGAGGTTTAAGTTATGCTACATATCCTTGGGGTGGGCCTTATACAACAAGTGATAGAGGTTGCTTTTTAGCAAATTTCAAACCTACAAGAGGTGATTATGCAGTTGATGGGGCATTATATACAATGGAAGCTAAATCATACAATGCAAACGACTATGGTTTGTATAATATGGCAGGAAATGTATCAGAATGGACAAATACAGCATATAGTGAAGCATCATATTACATTGGGTCAACAATGAACCCTAATGTTGAAATGAATAAAAATGAAAGAAAAATTATTAGAGGTGGATCTTGGAAAGATGTAGCCTATTTCCTACAAGTAAGTACTCGTGATTATGAATATTCAGATTCAGCAAGAAGTTATGTTGGGTTTAGAACAGTACAAGATTTTTTAGGAACTAATATAAACGGAAATTAACATAAAATTTAAACCCCAAACTTTAAAAAATATATTATGGCACAAGCTAAGAACACAAAAAAATTATTCAATTATGCTTATGGTATAGGAGCGTCAATAGTAATTTTAGGAGCACTTTTTAAAATTCAACACTGGTCTGGTGGTGGAACTATGCTATCTATAGGTATGATAGTTGAAGCATTGGTGTTTTTTATATCTGCTTTTGATTCAGTTGAAGATGATTTAGATTGGTCGTTAGTATACCCTGAATTAACTGGAGATTTAGATAGAGATAAAGATAGAGATGAAGCAAGAGAATCTCAAACTATGTTATCTCAAAAATTAGATAAGATGCTTAAAGATGCTAAATTAGATGTTAATTTAATGCAAAGTTTAGGCGATAGTATCCAAAATTTTAAAGGTGCTGCAGAGAATATTGCCCCAGCAGTAGATTCTATTGCTGCAACAAACAGATATAGTGAGCAAATGTCAATGGCGGCTGCTCAAATGGAATCGTTAAATAGTTTATATAAAGTTCAGTTAGATAGTTCGAGTAGACAAGCCGAAATTAATGAACAGGTTGTTGTTAACTCAGAAAAATTAAAAGAACAAATGGAATCATTAGCTACAAACCTTTCTTCATTAAATGGAGTTTACGGAGGTATGTTATCTGCAATGTCAAAAAATAATTAATTAGTTTGATTATTAAATCTAAAATTATTAACCCAAAAAACTAATTAGAATGGCTTCAGGTAAACTTTCTCCAAGGCAGAAAATGATTAATCTTATGTACTTAATTTTCATTGCAATGTTAGCAATGCAAATGTCAAAAGAAGTACTTTCGGCTTTTGGTTATATGAACGAAAAACTGACAGAGAATAATATTACTACCTCATTAAATAATAGTAACATCCTTAAAAATTTAGAAACGAAAGCAAATGACCAACCTGAAAAATATGCTTCGTTATTTGCTAATGCAAAAAAAGTAGATGAATTGTCTAAAACATTTAATGATTATTTAGCAAACAAAAAAGATTTTTTCTTAAAAAAAGTTGACGATCCTACCAATTATGAAACAATGGATAATGCCAACATTGTAAATGAATACTTTTTTAAAGGAGATAATTTCACCCCTGAAGGTCAAGAATTTTTAGACCAAATTAATAATTATAGAAATTCCATAGTTAAACTATTAGGGGATAAAAACCCATTAACAAAAAATGTAAATAAGAGATTTGACACATCTGATCAAGATACAGAAGATGGCAAACAACCGTGGTTAAAAAATAGGTATGAAGGATTTCCTTTAATATCCACAATAACCAATTTAACGTCTTTGCAAACAGATATTATAACTACACAAGCTGAAATTTATGGAAGCCTTTTAGGAGGTCAATTAGAAAGTGATGTTTCAATGTCTAATTATAAAACAATTTTAATTCCAGAAAAATCAGCCTTTTTCCAAGGTGAAAATTTCAAAGGGAAAATAGTTTTAGGACGTTATGATGCTTCATTAAAACCTTCAGAAGTAGTTGTTAATGGAAATAACATCACAACTATTGAAGATGGTGGCGCAATTTTAGATTTTCCTGCAGGGCCTGTTGGTGAACGTGAAATTAAAGGGAAATTTGTTTTTATTGAAAATGGGGAGCCAGTTGAAATAGAAATTAACAGTACCTATGCTGTAATTCCAAAACCTAACAGTGCGGTTATATCTGCAGACAAAATGAATGTTGTGTATAGGGGAGTGCCAAACCCTATGACAATTTCAATTCCTGGAATTCCAGATAATTTAGTTACAGCAAATGGAATTGGGCTTAAAAGAGCTAATGGAACAGGGAAATACCTTATGACACCAAGTTCAGGAAGAGAAGTTAAAATTAGTGTTTCAGGAAAACTACCTAATGGACAAACAGTTAGTACTTCTCAAAAATTTAGAATTAAAGATATTCCATCACCAAGAGGATCTGTTAGAAAGGAAATGGGTTTTGTGAAAATGCCTAAAACTACATTAGTTAAAATAACTGTAGGAGCTGAATTACCTGATTTTGATTTTGATTTAAAGTTAAGAACTTCAGGGTTTACGGTTAAAGTACCAGGGCAATCAGCTGTTGTAGTTGCTGGTAATAAAATGAACGCACAAGCGAGAAAGGCAATTAATAAAGCTAAAAGAGGTGATGTAATTGCAATATTTGATATAAAATCTTCGTTAGTAGGTAATTCAGCTTATAAGATTAAAAATGCAGCTGCTGTGAGTATAGAAATACAATAAAATTGAATTTAAATGATGAATTATAGAAATATTGGATTTTTTAGTATAGCATTTTTACTGTGTGTTACAACAAATGCACAGTCAAATTTATTAAATGCGACAAGACCTTCTAATATTGGTGAAAAAACTACTGCTCAATTAGCAATAGATAATGATAAACCATTAGAATATGGTTATATAGATGATAGAGATATTATGTGGTCTAAAGTTGTTTGGGAATATATAGATTTAAATGAACGTATTAATTTACCAATTTACTATCCTGTTGATACAACAAATGTATCAACAAATAGACGTTCGCTTTTTGATACTTTATTGAGAGGTATAAATAGAGGTGCTATTACTGAAGTTTATGATGATTCTTACTTTACAGCTAAAATGACAAAAGCTGAAATTAATGGAAAATTATTTAGAGTTGACACTACAGATGCAGGTTTTGATGAGTTAAATGCAGGGGCAACTAATATTGATGAATATATTGATAAAATTAACTTAACATCTCAAGATATTGAAGGTTTTAAAGTAAAAGGACTTTGGTATATTGATAAACGTCAAGGAGAATTAAAATATCGTTTGTTAGCTATAGCACCAGTAGCACCTGATGTGCAAACAATGGGGAGAGAAGATATTGATATAACTGAACAGCTTGCAATATTTTGGGTTTGGTATCCAGATGCAAGGCAGACACTTCATGACATGAAAGTTTTCAATCAAAAAAATTCAGCATACCCAATATCTTTTGACCATATATTAAATGCTCGAAGATTTAATTCTATTATTTATAGAGAAGAAAATATTTATGGAGATAGAGATGTTGCTGAATATGTAAAAGGAAACGCATTATTTCAAGTTCTTGAGTCTAATAAAATTAAAGAATCTATTCGTAATATAGAACTAGATTTGTGGAATTATTAAATTCCTGAAAATAGATAATAAAACTCTTGCATTAGCAAGAGTTTTTTGTTTTATAAACTAAATTTATTGTATGCAAGTAGATTATATAGTTGTAGGTTTAGGGTTGGCAGGTTTAGCTTTTACAAAGGAGTTAGAAGAGAATAATAAATCATTTGTAGTTTTTGAAGATGATTCTCAAAACTCTTCTAATGTTGCTGGAGGAATGTACAACCCAGTGATTTTAAAACGGTTTACACCAGTTTGGAATGCAGTTGAACAGTTAGAAGTTGCAATTCCTTTTTACACATCTTTAGAGAGTAAATTCAATAAAAAATATAACTATTCGGTTGATATTTATAGAATATTTAAATCGGTTGAAGAGCAAAATAATTGGTTTATTGCAAGTGACAAATTGTTGCTATCTAACTATATGATTCCTCAAATAATTAATAAAAAATTTGAAGGTATTTTAGCAAATAATGGTTTTGGACGATTAACAAATACAGGAAGAATTAAGACGAAAGCGCTACTTGAAGATTTTAGGAATTACTTATTTGAAAATAATTTGCTTAAAAAACAGCGTTTTGAATATGATGCATTAAAAATAGATAAAAATACAGTTGAATATAAAGGAGTAAAAGCTTCAAAAGTTGTTTTTTGCGAAGGTTTTGGACTATTAAAAAATCCTTTTTTTAATAATTTACCTATGCAAGAAGCTAAAGGTGAATTAATAACCATACATGCACCTAGTTTAAATGTAGATTTTTTAATTAAAGCGGCTGTTTTTGTACTTCCGCTAGGAAATAATTACTATAAAGTAGGTGCAACATTCAATTGGAAAGATAAAACTAAACTTCCTACTTCTGAAGGGAAACAAGAGTTGGTAGATAAATTAAATTCATTTATTACTGTACCATATACAATTACTGAACATACCGCAGGAATTAGACCAACAGTAAAAGATAGAAGACCTTTGGTGGGTAAACATAAAACATATCAAAATATAGCTGTTTTAAATGGTTTAGGAACAAGAGGAGTAATGATAGCTCCAATAGCTGCAAAAGCGCTTTATAATCATCTAGAAAGAGGAGTGGAGTTGTCTAAAGATATTACGATTCAGCGTTTTTATGAATCTCAGGATTAAATTTCACAAAAATATTAATCCAAATAATTCGTGAAAGCCTAATAGTAATGGGAGCAGATATTAATAACATAACAACAATTGGAATAAAACTTTCTAGCAAACTTAAATTAAATAATAGAGTAGCTATTGTAAAAGTAGCAATGCTAATTCCAACAGTAAGGCTATAATTTACATACATAGCTCCATAAAAAAAGGAAGGTTCCATCATATATTTAAATCCACATTCCCCACAATTATCATTCATTTTAAATGCTTTATGAAGTTTAAATATGTTTTTTTCTTTCATAAAATCACCTTCATGACATTTTGGACATTTGTTAAACAGAATGCTATATAGTTTCGTTCCTTTTTTAAACATAGAGTTTGTTAAATTTATAATAGATTTGCAAAGTTAAAATATTTTGAATTAGTTATTTGTAATAAATTATGCTAAACGCACACAACGTATCAATTTCATTTGGAGGAACCGACTTATTTACGGGCATAACTTTTAAGTTAGACGCAGGAAATAGAGTTGGTCTTATAGGGAAAAACGGAGCAGGGAAATCTACGCTACTTAAAATTATTGCTAAAGAATTAGAATATGACACAGGTACTATGGCGTTTGAAAAAAACACAAGTATTGGTTTTTTAAAGCAAGATATTGAGTTTACATATGGAAGAACAATTTTAGAAGAAGCATATACAGCTTTTGTTGAAATTAAAAAAGTAGAAAAACAGTTAGAAAGTATAAATACAAGTTTAGCCGAACGTACCGATTATGAATCGGAAAGTTATCATGATTTGTTACATGAGTTAGATGATTTAACACATAGATACGAATTATTAGGAGGTTATAGTTACCAAGGCGATACAGAAAAGATATTGCAAGGATTAGGTTTTAAGCGTGAAGACTTTGGAAAATTAACTGAAACTTTTTCAGGAGGTTGGAGGATGCGAATTGAATTGGCAAAATTATTACTTCAAAAAAATGATATTTTACTACTCGATGAGCCAACAAACCATTTAGATATTGAGTCTATTATTTGGTTAGAGAATTTCTTGAAAAGTTACCCTGGTGCAGTTGTATTGGTTTCTCACGATAAAATGTTTTTAGACAATGTTACTAATCGTACTATAGAAATTTCGTTAGGTAAAATTTACGATTATAATAAGCCTTACACTCAGTTTTTAGAACTGAGAAAAGATATTAAAGAGAAACAATTACAAGCTCAAAAAAATCAGGAAAAAGAAATAAAACAAACAGAGCAGCTTATAGAAAAATTCAGATATAAAGCATCAAAAGCAGCATTTGCTCAATCTTTAATAAAAAAGTTAGATAAAGTTGAACGTATTGAAGTTGATGGAGATGACAATGCAATATTAAATGTTCGTTTTCCGGTCTCTATTCAGCCAGGTAAAATTATTTTTGAAGCTGAAAACCTAGCCAAGAACTATGGAGATAATCAAGTGTTAGAAAATGTAGATTTATTAATTGAACGCAACAGTAAAATTGCTTTTGTTGGTCAAAACGGGCAAGGGAAATCTACCTTGGCAAAAATGATGGTTAATGATATTGACTTTGATGGAAATTTAAAGTTAGGACACAATGTTCAAATTGGGTATTTTGCTCAAAATCAAGCAGAATATTTAGATGGGGAGAAAACAGTTTTACAAATTATGGAAGGTGCCTCAACCGATGCAAACCGGACCAAGGTAAGAGATATGTTAGGTTCATTTTTGTTCAGAGGTGAAGAGGTTGATAAAAAAGCAAAAGTCCTTTCGGGAGGTGAGCGTAATAGGTTGGCTTTGTGTAAAATGTTGTTAAACCCGTTCAATGTTTTAATTATGGATGAGCCAACAAACCATTTAGACATTGCATCAAAAAATGTATTGAAAAAAGCCTTGCAAAGTTTTGAAGGAACGTTAATTTTAGTTTCTCACGATCGTGATTTTTTACAGGGGTTGAGTAATAAAGTATTCGAGTTTAAAAATAAAGTAATTAGAGAATATTTAGGAGATATTGATTATTATTTAGAGCAACATAATTTAGAAAATTTTAGAGAAGTAGAAAAAAGAACAATTGAGAAAACAACCGCTAAGTCAACGGGAAAAGAAGCTTACTTAGAAAAAAAACAAAAAGAAAAAAAAACAAAACAGTTGACTAATAGGTTAAGTAAAGTTGAAAAAACCATTGCAAGTTTAGAAAGCGAAATCCTTAATTTAGATGCTGAAATATTTGAAAACTCTGAAGAGGTGAATGCAAACCCTGATTTTTTTAAAAATTACCAAGCTAAAAAAGAGGAGTTAGATGAGTTGATGGAAGAATGGTCTGAACTTCAAGAAAAAATAGAAAATTGTTCTTAAAATCTAAAAATAGTAACATTCAAGAAATTCACTTTTCTGAAATAAAAGAAAAAGAAATTTCATTATTTATAAAGCGTGAGGATAAATTGCATCCTTTTATTTCAGGGAACAAATACCGAAAGTTAAAATACAATTTAGTAGAAGCTTATCAACAAAAACACACTACACTATTAACATTTGGAGGTGCTTATTCTAATCATATTGCAGCCGCAGCGGCTGCCGGTTTTGAACATGGTTTTAAAACAATAGGCGTAATTAGAGGTGATGAACTGGCAACTAATATTGATGAGGTTCTTAAAAATAACCCAACATTAAAATTTGCTTCAGAACACAATATGCAATTTCATTTTGTTTCAAGAAGTGAATATAGAAATAAAACCACATTAGAATTTATAGAGAAGCTAAAAATTAAATTTGGTAATTTTTATTTAGTTCCAGAAGGTGGGACTAATAATTTTGCGGTGAAAGGTTGCGAAGAAATTTTAACAGAAGAAGATAATCAATACAATGTAATTTGTAGTGCTATTGGAACTGGAGGAACAATTTCAGGATTGATAAATTCAACTAAAAAGCACCAAAAAGTAATTGGATTTCCAGCGTTAAAAGGTGATTTTCTTCAGAAAGAAATAGAAAAATACGTTGTAAGGAACGATAATTGGAGTATAAGTACCGATTATCATTTTGGAGGTTATGCCAAAATTTCAGAAGAATTAATTACTTTTATCAATAAATTTAAAAGTGAAACCAGCATACCTTTAGATCCTGTTTATACAGGGAAAATGTTATTTGGTATTGTAGATTTAATACAGAAGAATTATTTTAAGAAAGGAACTAAAATTTTAGCAATTCATACAGGCGGTTTACAGGGAATTGAAGGAATGAATTTAGTGTTAAAAAGGAAAAAATTACCCCAAATAGAATAACTTATGAAATTGAAATATATTTTTATCACACTATTAACAATTGGTTTGCTTTCAAGTTGTAAATCGAAAAAACGAGTTGTCAAAAAAAATAAAAGAGAGCAAGTAGTTATCAATAGCAATAACACAAAAATTAAAGCTGTAAAAAAGACAAATACTCCAATTACAAACTCTACAATTAAATATATTAACACGTATAAAAAAATAGCTATGGAATCTATGCGGAAGTATAAAATACCTGCAAGTATTACCTTGGCACAAGGTATTTTAGAATCGTCAAGTGGTAATAGTGAATTAACCAGAAAATCTAACAATCATTTTGGGATAAAATGCCATAAAGGATGGAAAGGAAAACAAGTGTATCATGATGATGATAAAAAGGACGATTGTTTTAGAGTTTATAAAGATCCGGCAACTTCATTTAAAGATCATTCCTTGTTTTTAACAGGAAGAGGTCGTTACTCAAAACTGTTTAAATTAAAAAAAGGAGATTATGTAAAATGGGCAAAAGGTTTAAGCGAAGCGGGTTATGCAACAGATAAAAGGTATCCTGCAAAATTAATTGTGCTAATTGAAAAATACGATTTACATAAATATGACACAAAGGTTTTGGGTACATCTTTTAAAAAAGAAATAACAAATACAGTTGCTAATTATATCGTCTTAAAAGGGGATACTTTGTATTCTATTTCAAAAAAATATGGGTTAACTGTTGAAGAACTAAAACGCTTTAATGGGTTAAAATCTAATAATATTAGTGTAGGACAAACTCTAAGTTTAATTAAATAAAAAAAACGCTGCAATCTGCAGCGTTTTCATTAACTAACAATTAAAACAAACCTAACTTCTATTTTTAAATTTTCTATTTTGTTGTTCACCATTATTTTGACCTTGTGAACTCCCATTTTTCTTATTGGTTTTCATTCTTTTTTTTGCTGTTTCTTCCCATTTAGTAAATTGTTCATCAGAAAGTATATTTTTGATAGCAGCCTTATGCTCAATTTGTTTATCTAAGCGTGTATTTTGATGTTCAAATCGTTCGGCACTTGTTGGTTTATTACCTTTTTCTCTTTTTGATTTAAATTCGTCACGTGCTTTTTTACGCTCAATGGCTTGAGATTCTATCAGTTTAAATACGGCTTTTTCTTGGCTGTTAGATAAATCTAAGTGCAAATCCATTTTTTTAGTTTGCAATATTGCAATTTGTTCTGGAGAAAAATCAGCCTTTTCACCCATTTTTTTCTTGTTCTGTTGTGCATTACTTGTAAAACTGAATACAAGTATTAAACTTAAAATTCCAATTAATTTTTTCATGTTTTTATTTTTAAATGATTAACTATTTTTATGTTACACTTCTAAGACAAAACTTTATTACAAAGGTTTAAAATGTTAACACTTATTAACACTTGTTAACTATAGTAGCAATTATTACAACACAAATACAATTGCTATATTTAGTGTATTTTTGCAAAATATGATGATGAATAAACTTTCAGATTGGTTGCCTACTACTAACAAAGAAGTAAAACTTAGAGGTTGGGATGCGTTAGATGTAATTTTATTTAGCGGTGATGCTTATGTAGATCACCCAGCGTTTGGGCCAGCAGTTATTGGTCGTATTTTAGAAAGTTATGGGTTGCGTGTTGCAATTGTACCACAACCAAGTGTGCACGATAATTTGCAAGATTTCACAAAGTTAGGAACACCAAAATTATTTTTTGGAGTAACTGCAGGTGAAATGGATTCTATGGTAAGTAATTATACCGCAAGTAAAAGAAAGAGAGATAGAGATGTTTATACACCAAATGGCGATAAAGGTTTTCGACCAGATTATGCAAGTGTCATTTATTCAAACATTTTAAAAGAAAAATTTCCTGATGTTCCAGTTTTAATTGGTGGAATTGAAGCTTCACTTAGAAGAGTAACACATTACGATTATTGGAGTGATACGTTAAAACCAAATATATTAACCGATTCTAAAGCTGATTTATTGGTGTATGGAATGGGAGAACAGCCATTGAGAGAGATTGTAAACTTATTACAAAAAGGAGTGCCTTTTGCATCATTAAAAACGATTAATCAGACGGCATATCTTGAAAATAAGAAAGTGGATATTTCTAAAAATAAAAATTGGGAAGATGTTACAATTCATTCTCATGAAGTTTGTTTGAAAGATAAAAAGAAGTTTGCTTCAAACTTTAAAGTGATTGAGCAAGAGTCGAATAAAATATTTGGAAGTAGAATTTTACAGGGAGTTGGAGATACGACATTAGTAATAAACCCACCATACCCAACAATGACAGAAACTGAGATTGATGCTTCTTTTGATTTGCCTTTTACACGATTGCCACACCCAAAATATAACAAGCGTGGACCAATTCCGGCGTTTGAAATGATTAAGTTCTCTATAAATATTCATCGTGGCTGTTTTGGAGGTTGTAGTTTTTGTACTATTTCTGCACATCAAGGAAAATTTATTGCAAGTAGAAGTCAGGAATCTATTTTAAAGGAAGTTGACCAAGTTACAAATATGCCAGATTTCAAAGGCTATTTATCTGATATTGGAGGGCCTTCAGCAAATATGTATAAAATGAAAGGTAGAATTCAGGAAATTTGCGATAAATGTGTTTCGCCTTCGTGTATTTCGCCAGTAATTTGCCATAATTTAGATACTTCACACAAACCATTAACGGACCTTTATAAAGCGGTTGATGAACATCCTAAAGTAAAGAAATCATTTATAGGAAGTGGAATTAGACATGATTTATTAGTGCCAGAGTTTAACAAATTAGCAGATCCAAAAGAGTTAGATGCCTACACTGAAGAAGTAATGACTAATCATGTTTCGGGTAGATTAAAAGTGGCTCCAGAGCATACTTCAGATAATGTGTTAAAACTTATGCGTAAACCATCGTTTTCTTATTTTCATAAATTTAAGGAGCGTTTTGATAAAATTAACTTCAGAAAAAAATTAAATCTTCAGTTAATACCTTATTTTATTTCTAGTCACCCAGCTTGTGAATTGGAAGATATGGCTAATTTAGCTGCTGAAACCAAAGATTTAGGATTTCAATTAGAACAAGTGCAAGGGTTTACACCAACACCTATGACGGTGGCTACAGTTATTTATTACAGTGGTTATCATCCTTACACATTGAAGAAAATGAGAACTCCAAAATCTAAAAATGAAAAAGATGAACAACATCGATTCTTCTTTTGGTATAAAAAAGAAAATCAGCAATGGATTAGAAATGTATTAACTAAGGTTGGTAGAGGAGATTTATTGCAAAAGTTAGTGCCTTCAACAAATTCTTGGAAGAAAAATAAAGGGAATAAAACAAAAGATACATTTAATGAGACGGTCCCTATTACTTCAAGAAGAAAGAAAAAATTTAATAAAAAGAAGAAAAGAAAATAATTCTACAACATTTATTTATCAGTTTGAAGAAGCTATGTTTATTTTTTCAAGACTTTTAACATCAGTAGTTGCTCAAAACAAGGTGAATGTTGGTTTAAGGAATCCGGATGCTACTATTTATATTCAACTAGACTCTTATGAACCTGAAAAAGTTGTCAGCACAATTTATAGTTTAAAAAAGGGAGCTCTAGGTGTAGCTGTAAAACTGAAAATAATACAGCAACTTTAAATTAATTTAAAGTTGCTGTATTAAATAATTATTTAGGATTTAAAATAACATCAATTCGCTTTGCAATATCTTGTAAGTGATACATTCTTACTGTATTTGTACTTACATTAGCAGCTCTTTGTGCCTCTCTTTTAATTCGATTTAGTTCACCACGAACAATAGGTACAATATCAGATTGCTTTACTGTTACAGCAGTAGATTTTACATAGCTAGATCGGTTTGTTTTTTTAATATCTTTAGAAACGATTAAACTTGCAAGTTTTTCAATATGTGCTCTTTGTAAATTTCTTCTGTAGGTGTCAATCTTTTTCCCAGTATGAAGTTCAGACCAAATTCCATTTCTTAAATCACGCATCATAGAAATTAAAGAATAAGCTTTAGAACCATTCAAAGTTTCATTTTCAATCATACGCATCATGCGACCTAAATTAAGAATATTGTTCAATGTTCTAACTTGTGTACTTCTTATTCTTTCTGTAATTCCAGCATATTCAGTTCTTCCAATAATTTCTTTATCAATTAACCAAGTTGGAGTTTCAAATAATTGCTCGTTAACATATTTCAAACAATTTTTCTGATGTGTTTTATCTACATGTGAATACACAAGACCTTCTTGATCGTATGTTTTATAGTTTTCGTACACACCACCAATATTTGATGAGACGTGTCCCATATATCTATTAAATTGAGAAATTACATGACCGTACATCGTTTTTAAATCATCATAATTTTTTCCTTTTTCTGAAGTCCATTCAATCAAATTTGGAACAATTATTTTTAAGTTTGCAATACCATATGCACTTGCTTTAATGGCATTATTACCTAAATCTTCGGTTTGAGCACTTGGATCAACAACGCCACCAACTTGTTGATGCCCAAAACGATATAGTGGATCACCAGCGTGTTTTAATATCCAATTATCTAACGTTTCTTTTTCATCTTCTGCAGTTTTTGCATCTAAAATAGGTCTATATCCCCAACTCATGGCATACTTATCATACACTCCAATATTTGGCATCATAGCAACATTTTTATCACCAGGTTGCGCTATGTAATTAAAACGAGCATAATCCATAATTGATGGTGCTGTGCCATATTTTTTTGTAAATGTAGCTGAACGTAAAGAGTCAACAGGATATGCAGAGCTACTTCCCATATTGTGAGGAAAACCTAATGTGTGACCAACTTCATGTGATGAAACAAATTTGATAAGTTCACCCATGACTTCATCTTTAAATTCGGTAGTTTGGGCTTCAGAATTGATAGCTGCTGTTTGGACAAAATACCATCCTTGCAATAAACTCATGACATTATGGTACCAGTTAATATCTGATTCTAAAATTTCACCAGAACGTGGATCGCTTACGTGAGGGCCATTCGCATTTGGTATTGGTGAAGCTAAATATCTTACAACAGAGTAGCGAACATCTTCAGGGCTCCATTCTGGGTCTTCTTCTTTAGTTGGAGGATCTTTTGCTATAATTGCATTTTTAAACCCGGCGGCTTCAAAAGCAACTTGCCAATCTTCAATACCTTGCTTTATGTATTTCCTCCATTTTTTTGGAGTTGCCCTATCTATATAATAAACAATTTGTTTTTTAGGCTCAACCAATTCTCCACGTTTAAACTTTTCAATGTCATCATCTTTAACCTCTAATCTCCATCGATCCAAATAGGTTATGTTTTTACTTTTTTGAGCTTCAGAACCATAATCTGTTTGACTTGTTGTAAACCATCCAACTCTTTCATCAAAAATTCTACGTTTCATTGGAGTTTTCGGTAATAATATCATTGAGTTACTCATTTCAACTGAAACAGTTCCTGTGCTAGAATTTGAAGGTGGAGCACTCGCAGCATATGTTTTTACATGGCGTACTTCAATATTTTTAGGATAACTATTTACACTCTCAATAAATGATTTTTTAGTTTCTAAGCGTGTTATTTTGTAGCCTTTTCTAATAGACTGTGGTAAGCCTAAGGCTTTTACATCAATAGAAAACAAATCAGTTACATCAATAACTGTTGAGGTTTTATCATCGCTAAAAGCTTTAATTGGAAATGAAAATAAAACAGGCTCAAAATTTGAGTTTACAACTGCTTCGTGAACTGGAAGTTTTTCATCAGCTACAATTTTATAAGAAACAACTCTTAGTAATACTTTTTTTCCTTTTTTTTGCCAGCGTAAAACCTGGGTATTTGTTTTTTGCCCTCCAAAGCTTCTATCGTTTGAAGTATTTTTAGCAATACGAGTAACCATTAATAACTCTCTTTCAAATAAAGAATTGGGTATTTCGTATAAGTAAGTATCATCTTTAAAGTGCACTTTAAACAAACCTTCATCTGTTTTTGTGTCTTTTGTAACTACCTTATCGTAAGGTTTAATTGCTCCTTTTTTCTCTTTAGGTTTGGGTGGTGGAGTTTGAGCTACAGGTTGTTCTTTTTTCTTCTTCCTTTTTTTTTGAGCTTCAGCTGTAGAAAATGTTCCAACTATTATAAATATAGTTAGTAAACTAGTTAAAAGGTTTTTTGACATATGATGTAAGTTTGGGTAAAATTATAAAAGCCTAATTTATTAAACTAATGCATAATATTTCTTAAATATATGTTAAAGAAAAAGACTAATTTAAAAAAATATAATACCCTTTTAATTTCTAGAATAAATTAAAAATCAGTTGTTAATTTAGCTTTTTTAATTGTTTTTGAATTTTTTTAATGGCTAACTCTATAGGTTTTTCAGGTTCAATAACATTGTATTCTCCCCAAAATTCAGGGTCTGAAAAACCTGATGCTTTTTCGCTTAAAATTACAGAGGGTCTTAATCTGTTTTTTGGTTTAATTAGTTTTTTTGTTGTGTTTTTCTCCCAGTTTGTAACAGCCATTTCAATTGTTGTATGGTATATGGTGTTAAATAATTTTTTATCCCAATTTATTTTAAAACCAAGCTGAATTCTACTATATCCATAAAACCGTTTGCCATTTTTTGAACGATAATCTATTTGATAGGAAGCTTCAATTGGATACACCTTTGCACCTCTAGGTTTTTTTACAATGAAGTGTTTACTAGCTTTTTCTTTATTACTTATGTTCAATTGAAATTTTGCATTTGTTAAGGCTAATGTTTGTGCATCTATATAAAGTTTTCCATAAAAAAGAGGGCTAGTAATATGCTTTTTTTGTTTAAAATTTACAACGTAAATAGGTCTATTATCAACTTTTGTAGATGTGTCAAAGGAAAAATCATAAATTTCAATCATATCTTCTTCAAAGAAAAAAGTTGGATTTTTTATAATATCAATATAGATGGAGTTGAATGGACCTCCTTTAAGTTTAAATGCAACGGTATCTAATTTTGTAAAATCGGTTTTTTTACGAGACTTATAAAGTTTTAGGTTGTCTCTTTTGTTACTTGTGTATGCCTGCTTGTCTATTTCAATCACAGCTTCAGATAGTGATACATACGTTCTTCGTTTTTTTATGGTTTCTCTATAAAAGGCTGTCATAGAGGTTAGTTCATCTAAATAATTGTCACCTTTTCTTTTTAGCACTTCTAATATTAAAGATTTAGCATCTTTTATAGAAATATTAACTTCAGTAAGTTCTTCAATATAAGTTTCAAGCTTTATAGTTGTTTTTTTTGGTTTAAAATCTGATAATTTAACTACTTTGCTTGTGTAGCCTAAAAATGAAATGGTTACGTTTTGTGAAGTGTATTTTTTAGGAATTTTTAATAAAAACTTCCCTTGTGTATTTGTAATTGTACTAATATTTGTTCCATTAACTGTTAATGAGGCAAAAACCAATGCTTTTTTTGTTTTACCATCTATTACAACTCCTTTGTATTTGTTAAATTTTATGGTGTCATTTAAAATGTTGTTTTCTGAAGCAAGGGTAGAATTTGGAAATGAAATAAAAAAAATGAATAATAATAGAGGTGCTGTTAGGTTTTTCATGACTCATCAAATTAATATTTGAGAAAATTTAATTTAAAAAGACAAGTTAATAATTTTAAAATAAAAAAAGGAATTACATTTAGTAATTCCTTTTTTTATAATATATTTTATAGCGTTATTTTTTTGGTACAGGGAAACCACGATCTCTCATTAGAGCATCAATTTTGGCATCTCGTCCACGAAACAATTTATAAGCTTCAGCAGGGTCCATAACATTTCTAGGAGTAAATAAATATGTTACCATTTTAGCAGCAACTTCTTTATTATAAAATCCGTCTGTTGATTCAGTAAAAGCCTCAGCTGCATCAGCTGTAAGTACATCAGCCCACATATACCCATAGTAAGCGGTTGCATAACCTTCACCAGAAAAAACATGTCCAAAGTGTGGTGTTCTGTGTCGCATAACCAATTCTTTAGGCATATTCATAGCTGCTAATGTTTCTTTTTCAAAAGCATCCACATCAATATTAGTTGGATCTGTCATATGGAGTTTCATATCCATTAAGGCAGAAGCTAAATACTCTGTAGTTGTAAATCCTTGATTAAAAGTTGAAGCATTCTTAATTTTTTTGATTAATTCTTGTGGCATTGACTCACCAGTTTTATAATGAATTAAGAATTGATTTATTACTTTATCTGTAGAAAGCCAACGTTCTAAAATTTGTGATTGAAACTCAGTATAATCTCTCACTCCACTATTTAATGTTGGGTATTTTACTTTTGAAGAATAGTAATGCAATGCGTGTCCAAATTCGTGAAAAAATGTTGTAGCATCATCCCAAGAAACCAAAACAGGTTCTCCAGGAGCAGGTTTTACAAAATTGGAATTGTTGGAGCCTAGAACATTCTTTTTACCATCAAAAGTAGAGTAACTTCTGTATGTTGTAGCCCAAGCACCAGAACGTTTTCCTTGTCTTGCAAAAGGATCTAAATACCATAAGCCTATATGTTCACCTGTTAACTTATTAGTTACTTCCCAAACTTTTACATCTTTATGAAAAACAGGAACTGAACCTTCAGAAACTGGTGTAAAGTTGTAATTAAATATTTCTGAAGCAACAAAAAATAATGCTTCGGTAAGTTTATCTAACTGTAAATATTGTTTTACTTCATCAGAATCTAAATCGTATTTTTGTTTTCTAACTTTTTCAGCATAGTAACGATAATCCCAAGGTTTTATAGTAATATTGTCCTTGTTGGCAATTGCTTGCATATCTGCTACTTCTTCGTTAACTCTTGCAATTGCTGAAGGCCAAACAGCATTCATTAATTTCAAAGCATTTTCGGGAGTTTTAGCCATTCTGTTTTGTAAACGCCAATCTGCATAATTTTCATAACCAAGTAGTGCAACACGTTCTTTTCTAAGTTTTAAAATTTCAGTTATATTTTTGTTATTATCAAATTCATCGGCATTATCACCACGAGAATAATAATTAGTCCAAACTGTTTTTCGTAATTCTCTTTCGTCTGAATAAGTTAAAAATGGACTCATGTAGGAGCGCGTATTGCTGATGGCATATTTACCATCTTGTCCTTTTTCTGAAGCTATTTTAGCCATAGATTTTTTAATTCCTTCGGACAACCCACTTAGTTGGTCTTTAGTTAGATAAACGACATAATTTTCTTCATCTGCTAAAATATTGTTTGAAAAGTTAGTATAAAGTGTAGAAAGTTCTTTATTGATTGCTGCATAACGTACTTTCTTTTCAGCATCTAATTCAGCACCATTCATTGAAAATTTTTCATAAATAAGTTGAACAACTCGTTGTTGATCATCTTCAAGAGGTGTTTTCAATGAATTATCATAAACAGTTTTGATACGATTAAATAATGCTTCATTTTGCGATATTTTTGAACGAAATTCAGATAAAACAGGAGCCATTTCTCCTTGAATTTTTCTAAACTCAACTGAAGATATATTTGAACTCCAAATGCCGTAGTATCTTTGCACTCTATCTAAAACTTCACCAGATTTCTCCATAGCTATAATGGTATTTTTGAAAGTAGGGACTTCAGTGATTTTTGTAATTGCATCAATGTCTTTAAGGTTCTGTTTCATGCCTATTTCAAGAGCTGATTTAATGTCTTTAATATCCATTTTATCAAATGCTGGAACACCTCCATAAGGACCTGTCCATTCTTCTATTAAAATATTAGAGTTATTCATTTTGTCTGCTTTTTCTTGATTACAACTTGATAAAATAATTAGTGCGGTGAAAACTAACAATTTAATTGAAGTTGAGATACTATATTTTTTCATAATTTGATTAAATTAAGTGTTACCAAATTTACCAAATTGTGTATTATAATTGTTCTTTAAGGGCTAGTTTATAAGTAATATTTGTTACAGAAATTTAATAAAAATAAAATCAATTAGTTGCATAAAAAAAGGAATCGCAAAAATGTGATTCCCTTTTATTATTAACCTGAGTTCGACTTAAGGATTTAGCAAAAAAGAGCTAATTGCGTTGTATTTTCTGTTTCAAATTTAATACTAGGTTTCTTTTCTTGAAAAGAATAAGCGATAAGACTAGCGACTAAATTG
>Ga0190303_1000075_pt1 | contig 39377 bp, 36 predicted proteins | sample 48700701_MG_FD_161672 | JGI IMG/M metagenome (GOLD analysis project Ga0190303, IMG submission 161672) | Hydrothermal vent sediment bacterial communities from Southern Trench, Guaymas Basin, Mexico - 4870-07-0-1_MG | ecosystem: Environmental > Aquatic > Marine > Hydrothermal vents > Sediment ... | reverse complement strand
TGTTGTTATTATTGCTTATAACAATATACTTAGTTTCTTCAAGATTTGCTTATGTAGCTTCAATTATATTAATTATTTACTATTTATTTAAATTAATTAGAAAAAAGTTTTATAGTATTATTTTATTTATAGCTCTTTTTTTTGTGGGAGTATTTGTCTTTAACTCTCTAAATAAAAATCAGAGATTCAAAGAGGTTGGGACTGATTTTTTTGCAGAATTTTTTAAGAAGAACTCTGCAAATATTAGAAGTGAAGCTTGGAGAAAATCTGTTTTTGTAGCAGAAAATAATTTGATGTTTGGTGTGGGGCCTAGTGATGTTGTTAATGAGATAGATGTAAAAAGATATGATGAAGGGTGGAAGAAAATAAGAAATTATAATTCGCATAATCAATTTTTAGAGAGTTTCGCAGGTTTAGGGTTAGTTGGTTTGGTGGTTTTATTATTAGTTTTTTATAGTTATGTAAAAGATGAAAAGAAAATTTTAAATATCAGCTTTTGTATTATATTTTTTTTGTTTTTTATATTTGAATCAGTCCTAAAAAGAAGAGTAGGTGTTTTTTCTTTTAGCGTATTTTATATTTTATTTTCAGAGAATAGTAATATGAAAAATCAATTTAAATTTATTTTTGATAAGATAATGTCATTTGTGGGATTGATATTTTTTTCCCCATTATTTATAGTAATTAGCGTTTTAATAAAAATTAGAATGCCGGGATCGGTTTTATTTAAACAAAAGCGGGTAGGGCAATATGGTAAATTATTTACTGTTTATAAATTTAGGTCTATGTCTGCTAATCATGGAGGAAGTTCTGTGTCGGTTGCCGGAGAAAATAGAATTACTCCTTTAGGAGCTAAATTACGAAAATATAAATTAGATGAATTGCCGGGGCTGTGGAATGTTTTAAAAGGAGAAATGAGTTTTGTTGGTCCAAGACCAGATGTCCCCGGATATGCCGATAAATTGAAAGGAGAAGATCGGAAAATTCTTGAGCTTAAACCCGGAATTACCGGACCTGCAAGTTTAAAATATAAAAACGAAGAAGAAATTCTTGCCAAAGTTGAAGACCCTATAAAATATAATGATGAAGTAATTTTTCCTGATAAAATTAAAATAAATTTGAATTATTATTATCATAATACATTTATTGGAGATATAAAATTGATAATAAAAACTTTGCTTGGTTAATAGTAACATATTAATGAAAATGGATTTTAATATGCAAGAACCTTTAGCTCGGCTAGCGCCGACATGTTGTTGGTGCTTATTAACGGCAAATATTCTGTGTTAATACTTGTTGTTATTTTCATTTATGTTTATTCTTTTGTTTATATTTGATTTATGTCTGATAAATATAAGATATGAGATAAGGATAAAGCATACTTTATAACAGCAACAACGGTAGATGTATTTACTCGCCCAAATCATAAAAAACTTATAATTGATTCGTTGCAATATTGTATAAAGAATAAAGGTTTGATTGTTTTTGCCTATTGTTTAATGCCAAGTCATTTACATATGATATGCAAGGCAGAAGGCCAGCTCGCGTGGACATGTTGTCCGTGCACAAGCAAGGTAAGATGTAAAGTGAGATGAAAAGAATAAAAGATGAAATTAAAGTGATGGAAAAGATTGGCACGGACGTGGACGTCCGCGCCAGCAGGAAACATACTGAATTTTAGTAGTTATGCGGATTTTAGCAGATTTTTACAACTTTCTAAAAAAATATCACTTACTTTGTGTTATAAATATAGGAAATTAACCCTTACTTTGTGCAATGTATAATCGGAAAGCTATAGAATATCTTATAAAATGGTCGAAAAAAAACGAACGTAAACCTCTAATTTTAAGAGGGGCAAGACAAGTTGGAAAAACAACACTTGTTAATAATTTTTCTGAGAATTTTAAACAATACATATATCTTAACTTAGAAGAAACTGAGGACAAACAAATTTTTGAACAAAACTATTCCTTTGAAAATCTTTTATCAGCTATATTTTTTATTAAACAAAAAGAAAAAAAAGTAAAAAGCACACTTATATTCATTGATGAAATTCAGAATTCTGCCGAAGCTGTTAAGCAATTGCGTTATTTTTACGAAAAGGCTCCAGATATATATGTTATAGCAGCAGGTTCTTTGCTTGAAACTTTAATGAGTAAAAATATTAGTTTCCCTGTAGGAAGAGTTGAATACTTGTTTTTGCAAGCTTTTTCTTTTGAAGAATATTTATGGGCAATTAATAATAAAACCCTTGTTGAACTGTGGAATAAAATACCTTTACCTGAGTATGCACACAATAAACTTCTATCTACCTTCAATACTTACTCTTTAATTGGCGGAATGCCTGATATTATAAAAAACTATATAGAAAATAATGATATTGTAAGTCTTAATAGCTTATATGAAAGTCTAATTGTTTCTTATCTTGATGATGTTGAAAAATACGCCCAAAGTAAAAAAGAAGCAAAAATTATACGTTTTGTAATAAAAAACGCATTTTTTGAAGCAGGTAACAGGATAAAATTTAACGGTTTTGCAAAATCAAATTATAAATCACGTGAGATTGGCGAAACAATAGCAATACTTGAAAAAACACACTTGCTTAAACTAATATATCCAACTACAAATATTCAACTTCCAATTGTTTCAGACACAAAAAAATCACCCAAATTACAAATACTTGATACAGGATTAGTAAATTATTTTGCAGGCTTACAGCAAGAAATTTTCAACTCTAATGATATTCAAAAAGTTTATAAAGGTAAAATTGCTGAACATATTGTTTCGCAAGAATTAAAATACGCTTTTCCGTCAATATTACATGATTTACATTTCTGGGTAAGAGAAAAAAAACAATCAAATGCCGAAGTTGATTTTGTAATCCCATTTGATGGCAAACTTATTCCAATTGAGGTTAAATCCGGAGCAACAGGACGATTACGCTCATTGCACCAATTTATTGATTTAGCACCGCATAATTTAGCAGTAAGAATTTATGCCGGAAAAATAAGAATAGAAAAAGCAAAGAGCATTACAGGAAAGCAGTTTTATTTATTAAATTTACCTTATTATCTAACATCAAAAATAAAAGAATATTTAAAATACTTTGTTGATACAATAGAACAATAAATTTGAAATTTAACCTGTTTTACAGAACTTTAGTATAATTTATAAAATAAAAAAAATAAATGAAAAATAAAATATGGCTATCGTCTCCACATATGAGTGGGAATGAACAAAAATATGTAAACGAAGCTTTCGATACTAATTGGATTGCTCCTTTGGGTACAAATGTTAATGGTTTCGAGAAAGATTTACAAGAATATTTGAAGATTGATAATGCCGCAGCATTAAGTTCCGGCAGTGCAGCTATTCATTTAGCATTAATTTTACTTGGTGTGGTAGCCGGCGACGAAGTAATTGCTTCTTCGTTTACTTTTTCGGCAACAGTTAACCCTATAACTTACCAAGGCGCTATACCTGTTTTGGTAGATAGTGAAGTTGATACATGGAATATGGATCCGGTTTTGTTAGAAAAAGCTATTATCGATAGAATTAATAAAGCTAAAAAACCGAAAGCAATAATTATAGTTCATTTATACGGAATGCCGGCTAAAATAGAAGAGATACGACTTGTTGCCGATAAGTATAATATTCCCATAATTGAAGATGCTGCCGAAGCTTTGGGTAGTTCTTATAAGGGACAAAAACTTGGTACTTTTGGCGATTTTGGTATTTTATCGTTTAATGGGAACAAGATAATAACAACATCGGGAGGAGGAGCTTTGGTAGCAAAAGACAAAAATGCTATCGATAAATCGCGATTTTTAGCTACTCAGGCACGCGATGATGCACCCCATTATCAGCATTCGCATGTTGGGTATAATTATCGTATGAGTAATGTTGTTGCAGGTATCGGGCGTGGACAAATGATAGTTATTGACGAGAGAGTAGAACAACGTAGAGCAAATAATAGCTTTTATCACGAGTTTCTTGATAGTATTGAAGGAATTACTTTTCTTGAAGAACCAAACGATGATTATTTTTCGAATTATTGGTTAACAACAATTTTAGTAGATGCCAGTAAAACCGGAGGGCTTACCCGAGAAGATATCAGATTAGCTTTAGAAAAAGAAAATATAGAAACCCGACCATTATGGAAGCCTATGCACTTACAACCAGTTTTTGAGAAATATCCGGCTTATGTAAATGGTGTTTCTGAAAAACTTTTCGATGATGGATTATGTTTGCCGTCAGGTTCAAATTTAAGTGCGAACGATAGAACTCGAATAAAAGATGCTTTATTGAAAGCCTTGAAGAAATAAAAAGAAATAGGATTATAAAGGCTTATTTTTTAGAAAATCTTGTTTTTGATGTAAATTCAATGAATAATAAATAAATTTGCAGAAAAAAAAACTAACAGCTTTGTTTTAATAAAAAAAATACATTTTAAATACCTGATAATTTTGCTGTTAAAAACCTGCTGGATTTTAGTAGTTATGCGGATTTTAGCAGATTTTACAATTTTCTAATTTTTTAATACAATTTAATTTTATGCATAAAATTATAAATAATATTAAGTTAGGTTTTCTCTTAATATTTTTTTTATTCTTATTTATTTCTTTTCAAAATATAAAATATTCTTTAGCCGGTTTAATTTTCATTAGTTTATTTACAATACAGTATGGCAAAATAAAGATAAAAACATTAAAATATACAATTCCTTTACTGGTTTTGTTTTTTGTAAATATAATTTCCTTATTTTATTCCGATAATATTGGGCTTGGTTTTCGTACTATCGATACACAATTATCTTTACTCTTATTACCAATACTTATTAGTTTCGATAGCGAGTTTTATTTTAATAATAAGCAAAAAATTATTAAGGGCTTTATAATAGCATCTATTATTGCGATTCTTGTTTTTATAATTTTATTTATTCAGTCAGGAAATATTCATAGGTTAATAAATAGCTTAGAAAAATATAATTTATTTGCAGTAATTCGTTGGTATAACGTGATAAATTCTCAGCATCCTACGTATATTTCTTTATCTTTCTTATTTTCTATTATTTTAATTATACATTCGTATAATAAAGAAGATAAATGTTTTTTTATTGTTTTAAAGTTAATTGGAATATTAGTAATATTAATTGCTATATTTCTTTTAAATTCTCGAGCAATTTTACTAAGTACATTTTTTGTGTTTATTTATTACACAATAAAATTTTTAGCCGAACATAAGCGTATTTATATATATATATCCCTTATTCTATTATTATCTGTATTTTCTTATATAATTGTAAATTCCAGATTTCATAAAAATATAGAGCAAATAGAACAGGGTGTAAGTACCGAAAATTATGAAAAAGTTGATATTCGTATTTCATTATGGAAAGATGCCTATATAATGTGGAAAGAAAAACCACTATTTGGTTATGGAATAGGTGATGCAAAAATAAAATTAATTGATGTACATAAAAATCGAGATATTAAAATTGCGTTTAAGGAAAGGTATAACTGTCATAACCAATTTCTCGAAACAGCAACTCAAACGGGTGTTGTTGGTTTAATTGTTTTATTATTAGTTTTTGCAATACCATTTTATCAGGCTATAAAGAAGAAGCAAGAATTATTGTTTTTATTTTTAAGTATATGTTTTATTAATTTCTTATTTGAATCGATGTTGCAGCGTATAGCAGGAGTTGTGTTCTTTGCTTTTTGGTACAGCTTTTTATGGTTTGTATATTATAGAGATGATAATAAGGAATAATAATAAATGATTTTTTTATAAAATAGAGTAATTCTGGATCACTTTCATTTTTTGGTGGAGTAGAATTTTTTAAGCATATATTTTGGCTACACCCACTAGCGCGCGTTTGTAACGCGTGCAACAAAAAAACAAGGAAAGGTAAAAAATGATTAATATGTAATGATTAATTTTACTTTGACAGATTATGTTTTAACATAAAATCAACCTGTTTTTACCCTTGCCCCTAAAGGGAACAGATTGATTTTTTAGTTTTCTCCCTTTAGGGTTAGGGGCAAAAAAAACTAAAAAATCTTAATTCTGTTTAATCTGTATAACCTGCATAATAAATTGTACAGTATTAATTAGCGCATTAGCGGCAATCTCTTAAAATAGACAGATATCTCGACTACCGCTCGGTATGACAATAATATTGAACATTCTTTTAATAAGCAGATGTTTCGGCTATCGCTCGACAAGACAATAGCTTTTGTCCTTTCGACCTTGTGGAGAAACGGCGAAGCCCTCAACGAAGTTAATCTGTATAATAAATTGTATATTAGAATTATGAATTATTCATTAGTGTATTATTGGTATTTATTTTAATAAGCAGATGTTTCGGCTACCGCTCGACAAGACAATAGCTTTTTGTCATTTCGACCTTGTGGAGAAACGGCGAAGCCCTCAACGAAGTTAATCTGTATAATCTGCATAATCTGTATAATAAATTGTACAGTATTAATAGACAGATGTCTCGACTACCGCTCGACATGACAATAACTTCCTGTCATTTTGATTTTATGGAGAAATCTGTCATAAAACTCCTTGTCATTTCGACCTTGTGGAGAAATCTGTATAGTAGAATTATTCATTAGTGTATTATTGGTATTTATTTTAATAAGCAGATGTCTCGACTACCGCTCAGGATGACAAGGGACACTTCATGAAATTGTGGATAAAGAAAAAGAAATTAGCGTTCATTTAAATTACTTTTTCAACCGCCAATAAAACCTAATGATTTTGATTCCATGATTTTCATTTTTTTAAGGTTAAAAAATATGTTCTGCTTTTTCGTAAACTTTTTGAATGTTTTCTTTGGTAGCTGGGGTTTTGCCTTTTACAAAACCAAGGTCAGTTACCCGCAGGTATTTGTAATTGGTAAAATTGTGTTGTTCCATCATTCGTTTTCCGCAGTCGATGGGGCAACCATCAATAATGAGTATTTCTTTGGTTTTAAAGCTTTCTATTGATTTCTCGATTCCTGCACCTACTACCGCCAAACAATTCATTTTTCGCACTCCATTGTCACGTAATTTTCGTGCTACCAAATCAGATATTTGACCAACATCGGAAGCCCCGGAACAAGCCATTACAATATAATCGCCTGCACCACATAAACAGTTATCTTTTTTTGTTTCCATTGTATTCAATCTTAGAATTTGTATTCCATACTTAATAAAATGCTATTCTCATTTTTGTTTGAGGTTTCATCTGGCAACCATCCCTGATAATTTAACGAAATATTTACCCCTTTTACAGGAGAATGAGATATACCTCCCATAAATGAGTTTACGTTTTTATTATTTGTTGACAAATTATCCGAGGCTTTATATAATAACCTGTCGTAACGTGCGAACAGTTCCGTTTTATTTGTCAACGAGTACGCCGAATAGAGTGAAAAACCATAACTGTTCAGATTGTTGATATTATCAAGATTCTCGATGAAGTTAAACTCCCATCCAATACGAAATTTTGTGGTGGGTTTAAACCCTGCAAAAACTGAAAACAGTTGTTCGGTTTCTTCACTATTTGTTTTCGACTGTCGGTTATGGTAAAAAAATCTTGTTTGAATTTTTTCAGTTGGATTCACATCAATTCCACCAGCAAATTTCACTTTTCCAAGAGCATCCTGTACTTTGCGTGGCCCTTCGCCGTTGGTAATTGCTACATCCACAGAGAAAACACTGTTAAATTTATAAGCAGCAATAAAACCCAAATCGCTGCTTGGAATATGCCAATACAAATCTTGAAAGGTTTGAGCGACATAACGCAATCCCCAAAACCGTTCCTGAGTAATGTAATGGTTTTGCAAAATTGCGCCACCTTCAAGAGAAAGTTTATCGTTTATTTTCCACTGCAAACTGGCAAATTTTAGGAACATCGTATAATATGCACCTTCCTTTGAAGTGTTTTGAACCGTTAGCATATTTCCGTTGGTATCGGTAGCAGTTATCTCCCCTACAGAAGTTGGTCTGCCACGGTCGATAATTATTTTGGCATTCCATTTTTCGTTAAACTGATATTTAAAACCAAGGTGAGCACGACCAAAACTATAGCCGTAATTATTGTTTTCAAAGTTGTAAAAGGCTGTTCCAAAAACCTGAACAATGGGTGTAAGGTTCTTTATCAAGTTCTGTTTTTCCTGTGCATAGGTAACAACATAAATTAAAACAATTAATACTGAAAAGATGATTCTCTTTGACATTACATCACATAATTAAAAATGAATCCGACAATTACAATTCCAACAGCAACAATCCCAACAAATATGGTTATCAATTGCCATTTCAGAACTTTTTTAAGAATGATGATTTCGGGTAAAGACAAGGCAATAACCGACATCATAAAGGCTAAGGCAGTACCTAACGAAACTCCTTTTTCAATTAATACGCTTACAATAGGGATTATACCTGCTGCGTTGGAATACATGGGGATGCCCATCAAAATAGCAAGGGGTACGCCGTACCAATTCTCTTTACCCAACAACGAACCCAGAAAATCTTCGGGAACATAACCATGCGCACCAGCACCCACTGCAATACCGATGATGATATAAATCCATATTTTTCCAACAATTTCCTTAACCGATTCGTAACCCGCCTTAATTCTTTCGTAAAAGGGAAGTTTAACATCCAATACATTTTCATGGTTGGCTTTTACTTTATATACCCAATCGGCTACATATTTTTCTAAACCTAATTTCCCAATTAACCACCCTGATAAAATGGCGATGGCAAGACCTGTTCCAACATAAATTAGTGCCACATTCCAACCAAACAGACTGACTAACAATACTAAAGCAACTTCGTTAATCATTGGAGCAGCAATTAAGAACGAGAAAGTTACTCCTAATGGGACACCAGCTTCAACAAACCCTAAGAATAATGGAATTGCAGAACAGGAACAAAACGGAGTAATTATACCAAGTAAGGATGCCAAAATGTTGCCTGTAAAAAGCGACTTTCCTTCCAGTATTTTTCTTGTTTTCTCGGGGGTAAAGTACGTCCGTAAAATGCCCACCCCAAAAATAATGAGTACCAATAGCAACATTACTTTCGGAACTTCGAAAATAAAAAAACGTAGGGTTTCGGTCAGGTGTTTTCCCGATGCCATGCCGAAAAGATCGTCAATTACAAAGTCAGCTAAGGGTTGTAAATTCCAGTATATGATTATCCATATTGGCAGTAGGATGGATGGAATAAACCAACCATTCATATTTCGATTTATAGCAATTACTTTTTCTCTCATCTTTTTTTGTTTTCTATTCGCAATATAACGAACTGTATTTGTAAATTTTTTTATGACTCAACCACAACAGCATGAAAAACCTGTTGTAGTATTTCTGTTTTCCAATAGTTTATTTATATCGTCAGAACAACATTTGCCTGATGGATTAAGGTCTTTACACTGATTTCCTGTGCATGCACCCGTCATTGTCTGAATGTCTTTTAATGTTTTTGCACCATTTGATATTGCGACCCGTATGGTTTCCTCTGTAATGGTTTTACAATAGCATATTATTTTGTCCATATTTTTAAAAATAAATTGTGATGATATAATAAATTCCAACAACAATAAATAATACCGCAATTACACGCCTGAACCAAAGTTCAAAAGTTTTTAGTTTATTATATACATTGCCAATCGACCTTACACTAAATGCGATAAGCCATGCGAAAATTATCACAGGGATTCCTGTTGCAATAGCGAAAAATAAGGGTAAATACAAACCTCTGGCACTGCTAATTGTCATTGGCATAAGCATTCCGAAATAGAGTACTCCACTGTAAGGGCAAAATGCCAATGCGAAAACTACACCCAATAAAAGAACGCCCCAGAACCCACTATTCGATTTGGTTTCCATTTTTTCGGTTAGCGAACCAATGCCCGGGATTTTTAATTTTAAAATGTCAAGCATAAACAGACCAATAATGATTAAAAGCGGTCCTAAAAGCTTTTCGCCCCACTCTTGAAAGAAGCCTGCAAACTCGAATTGACTTGCTCCAAAAAAGAATAGTAAACCAATTACAGTGTACGTAATTGCACGCCCCAAAGTATAGACTAATCCGTTAATAAATACTTTTCGCTGGCTAACAATGTCTTTGCTTATAAAGCCGATAGCTGTAATGTTGGTTGCCAAAGGGCAGGGACTTATGGCTGTCATAAGTCCCAGAATAATTGCCGTCAGTATAGGAAACTGCGAAGTTTCCAGAAAATTTTGTAGAACTTCCATACTTACAACATTGAATCAATGGTTGATTTCAATTTGCTTTTAAATTTGTCGGGATTGGTACGGGCGTTTAAAAACGCATCGTTGGTTAAGTCCACTTTCTTATCTCCGTTGATAATTAAAAGTTTTGTTCCGCTAATTTTATATTTTTTCAGCAATGGATTGTCTTTTTCTTCTTCTCTATTAATGGATTCAAAAGTTACCTTGTCGCCATAATATTCTTTAATTGCCTCTTTCGAAACCGCTTCTACTGCCTCACAGGTTGCGCATCGGCGTGTTGCATGAAAATAATAGGCTTTTACTTCGCTTGATTTTTTATTTTCGGCACAGGTTACTTTTGTACTGGTTGAATTATCGGTTGTCGCCCCATTGCAACATTGGGCTGAAACGGAAATTGCTCCCACTAATAGGAATAAACTTAAAGTGCTAATTAATTTTTTCATTTTTTGATTGATTATTTGGTTAATAATTTTGAGATTTCATCGACTGTTGGGACTTTCCCTTTTATTGCAATTTCTCCATCAACAACTAATGCAGGAGTTGTCATAACACCAAACTGCATAATTTCGACAATATCTTCCACTTTTGTAATGGTGGCATCTATCCCTGTTTTTTCAATTGCCTCTTTAGTTGCTTTTTCCAAGGCTTTGCATTTTGCACATCCTGTGCCTAATACTTTAATTTCCATTTTTGAAAGTTTTAAATTATTTATATCCATTGTGTTTATCCTCAATTCGTTATTCGTAAAACAACGAACAGTGATTGTAAATTTTTTTTAGATTTCCAAAAACTGTTTAAAAAGTTGTTGTGCTTCTTTCCAGTTCTCTTTATTAATACAATATTTAATTCTTGGAGATTCAATTTCTCCCTGAATTAGTCCAGCGTCTTTTAATTCTTTTAGGTGTTGTGATAAAGTAGATTTTGCAATGGGTAATTCATCACTTAAATCGCCACTGTAGCAACAACTTTGGTTTGAAAGCAATTCCAAAACATACATCCGCACAGGATGCCCCATTGCCTTGGCGTACCGTGCCGTTCTTATTTGCTTATCTGTTGTAACTGTTTTTAAACTCATCCTGTTCGTAAATTTGCAAACAAAGATAGATGTTTTTTTAAAATTACAATAAACGAATATCATTTTTTTGTGTGCGATGGAAAGATTGCACTCTTTTACAATTGATACTAAAAAATTAATCACTAGCATCCTCAGGGCAAACTCATACTTTAATATTTAAGACCTTTAGCAAATAGTCTTCATTCCAGCCAGCTTTAAGTCTTTTTCCTACAATGTCCCGCTTTTCTGTTTTTTCATTTTTTAATAAATTTAATGCTATTTTTAGAAGTATTGAGTAATTCTGAGCAGCATTGTTATTTCTTTTTCTAGAAGCATATTCCGAGAAAGCAACATCTAAAGTCCAATGTAACTTATTTTCTATTCCCCAATGAGAACGAATATTTTTTTGATAGTCTGTTTGCTTTATCTACTAAATTTGCGATGTAATATCTAGTTGCTTTTTCAGATTGTTTATCACTATTTTAAAATTTTCTTATATTTTCTATTTAACTATTTGTTTTAGGCTATTCCATTTATTATCTGAATTTTCAATAAATTTAAACTCTGAGATAACACTGCATTTTCTAGTTTCAATTCTCCCATGTCCAATATCTGTATCTATCTCAATGCTTTCTGAGAACTTAAATTCATCTTTAATATCTTCTAATAACTGTTTCTGATTATCTTTTACGGCGGCTAATATATAATCGGCTTTGTTTTCAATAATCTTATTTGCAATATTAGTTTGAGTTCCCATTGCATCAATAGTAATTATATTACCTTCAATTAATAAGTTAGCTAAAAGTTCTGATATTGCTGTAATTTCATTGGACTCTTACTTAACCTAAAACTAAATTGTTTTGATTTGCCTAAGCACTAACCATATGTACAGGAGATTTCTTTCCTTTAGATTTATCTCATCTTAGAGTTTTGCCATCAATAGCTATTACCTGTCCCTTTGAAAGTTCCGATATTGAATTTACCCAATCTATAAAACAAGTTTCAAATTGCGAACTCGCAATTGATGAAAATACCCTGTTTATAGTATCTTCTGAGGGTATTCCATTTGGTAATTCGAGAAATTTCCTAAGAAATTCTTCTTTTGAATTGGCAAACTCAATCATTTGCTTCCACGTTTCTGCTCAACAAATGACTGAAATTATGCCAATAAGAAGGATGTCAACTAAGTTATATAATTGGTTTATATGGACTCTAGGGTATTCCATATTGCAAAAATACTCATTAATTTATTGTCTGCGTCCATATCGTTTAATTATCAATATGATATACAAATAATTATTAACATAAATAACTATAAATCAGGTGTTTTTTTACAAAAAAAGTGTGAATTTGCCCTGATGGATTAGTAAAAAAATAGGGTAGAGTTATAAATATTAATCTACTTTAAGTTAAATTTATAATACCTGAAAAAACATTCCAGAATTTTCTTTACCTTCACTTTCTGATGGCTCTAGAGCTAATGAAAACATCCAATCTTCCAATTCCACATCGTTTTCATCAATATTATCCCACTCAAATTTTTCAGTAAGTTTCCAAGAATTATCATCAAGCATCCAAGCTTCTAACTCACATTCGTTACTATTAAATACTACTTCGTCTGAAAGTTCCCAAAAGTTATTATCAAGCATCCAATTTTCAATTTTGCTTTCATCTTTTTCAAATATCTCAGTACTGCACAATTTTAAAAACACACTTTCGCTTTTATCTATATTATTTAGTTTTTCTGCACTAGCAAGCAAATGATAATTATAACATTCGCAATTATCCGATTTTATATTTTTTGAATAAATTTCGGATGATTTTTGAGCACAAACACTTACAGCTAATATTACAACTAAACTTATTGCACTAAAAATAGCTACTAAATTTCTTTTATTATTATTTATATTTTTCATGATACATGGTTTTAAAATTTTCAATTTATATTTCTAAACCTTAATCATGTATTGTGCCACAATTTATATTGCGCTGTTTTTCTGCTACTTACATCAATTTTTATATAACTAAAAATAGAAGCATTATGAACGAAAGTATTACATTTGTGTACGTAATCGAACACAAAAAGTAAATCTTATCAGTGTAAATTACCCTCATCGATATTAATAAAAAAAAGATGCTGCCCAAAAAGGTTAGATTATTATCATTTTAAACGAAGTGTATATATTAACCGAAAACTTACCATCTAAATAAGTTTAATCGATCTTTATTTTTTTTTAAACAGAGATAAAAATTCGATATTGATAATGTATTATCGAGATGGAGAAAGTAAAAGTTCAATTTCCCTAGAATTAAAAATAAGTCGCAAAACTGTTCGAAACTACATAAAAAAACACGAGCAGAAAACATGCACTTAGCGAGTATTAAAACATTTAGAAAAGGGAATTATCAAGCCGATCAAAGTAGGATGTCACACGTCGTATAAAAGTTAGTTAACCAGAGATATAGAAGAAGAAATAAACAAATGTTTGAAACAAAACAAACAAAAAATAAATCAAGGACTTCGCAAGCAAGTAATGAAGATAATAAATATTTACGAATATTTATTATCAAAAGGTTACGATATTGGCTACACAACAATATGCAATTACGTAAGGAAGCAAGAGTCGTTAGGAAAAGGGAGTTCTATAAAACAAATTTATAACCATGGAAAAGTTTGCGAATTTGATTGGGGTGATGTAAAGTTGTTTATATATAGGGGAGTTGCAAACATTTAATATGGCAGTTTTCACCAGTACCTATAATATTATCGTTGGGCAAAGCTATTTTATCAACAAGTTAGGTTTCATGCTAAAAAAATGAGAACACTACTGCCAGTCTATTATTGACGTCATAATATCCAGACAAAAACACTGGTCATTACGAATACATAAGCCACTAAAGCATAAACCCATTTTCCTCCAAATTTTGGAGTATGAATTGATGAGAGGTTTAGTATCGATAAAACCATCAATATTGCATATATTAGGATGGAAAATGCAGCATGTGTGAAAAAGCTTTCAAATAAAAACACAAAAGCAAGAATAAGTACATTGTTATCCAGAGGGAAGCCTTTGTATGTCTTGCTATCAATAAGACCATAAACATTAAAGTAAGTTAATCGGATAGTGCTGGCAGCAATAATTAAAAATGCTCCGGGTAAAAACCAAATATCGTAATTTCCATAACTTAAAAGTATAATAGCAGGCAAAATTCCAAAACTTATAATATCAATCATAGAATCAAGTTGGGCTCCAAATTCACCCTGTACTTTTGTCCGGTCTTTCATTTTTCGTGCTATAATACCATCAAACCAATCGAATAGTACAGCCCACAAAACTCCAATTATTGCCACTTGAAAATTTCCTTGTATGGCAAAATAAATTCCTACTACGGCACTCAACAATCCCAAAAGAGAACAAATATTTGGCAAATCTTTAATAAAGATAAGTACGCTGATTTGTTTTTTATCATTCATAGTTCTTGCTTTTAAATTCTTATGCATAAATTACTTAATATTTTATTATAATATTCTGTTTACTAAGTGGATAAATTATTATAAGTAATTAGGTCTTTGACCTCACATACATTACATCCACTAAGGCATTCACAAGCTTAGTGTTTTCCTCATTAGTGCGACTGGCAATTCGAATGTATCGATCAGATTCGGGTTGGGTTTTTCCGTTACCATCTTTTATATAAATGTTATGCTTAATAAAAAGACGCTTTGTTACTTCATGTCCACTTAAAGCGGCATCGGGTAAACGACAATAAATATAGTTTGCATTGGGTTTAAAAACGGTCATCCCCTTAATGGCACACAGTTGATTATAAAAAATATCTCGATCTGCTTTAACTTTTTCGCAGCTATCTTCAAATTCTTGTTTGTACTGTGGAAGTATTCTGAGAAACTCTTCGGCAAATCCATTAATATTCCAAATATGAATTCCATTGCGAACTACCTTAGCAAAATCTGCATTAGCCGTTAACATATATCCTATTCTTAAACCACATATTCCATAGGCCTTACTCATACTTTTCAGAATAGCCATGTTTGGATATTTGTCAATATCTTGTTCCAAACTTATTTGCTCCTTGTTGTTGGCGAAATCAAGAAATGATTCATCAACAATAAGCATGCAATTACTTGGTTTAAGCTTTTCTGCTAATCGAATTAAATCGGCCTTAGGCACCAATATCGAAGTGGGATTGTTTGGTGTAATTACAACAGCCATATCAGCACCAACTTTTATTGCTTCGTCTGCAAATTTATCTACATCGAGCTGAAAAGAAGGAAATTCAAGTGGAAATTCCACAGCATGTCCTTGGGGTGCCGCATTAACATATTCATTAAAAGATGGTACGGGTATAATTATTTTTTTTGCTAAACTTCCCGATAGTATTTTTATAATCTCCGCTGCACCATTTCCTACAATAATTCTTTCGGCAGGTTGACTTATTATAGTACCAATAAGTTCAGCAAGTGCATCTTGTGCCATGGGATAGTTTAGTACCAAATTGTGAATGTTTTCTTTTAAATGGTCAAATACAGGTTCGGGCGGGAAATATAAATTATACAAGTAAGAATGGTCAGTAAAATTGTGCTGATAATAACCGCCATGTTGTTTTATTATGTATTCGTATTTTTCTTCTTGTGTTTTATATTTGCTTTCCATTATATTTTTATTCTTAATTAAATTATACATTTTGTTACTACAGTCAGTTGTAAGGACATTAATAAGTTACTAAAATAAATTCTTTTACATTGATTTCCTTTTAGTATAAGGAAGAGAGTATCATGATTCAAGAAAAAATTTATAAAAATTTTATTTACTTGAGGTGAAGACTTCGTTGTTCTTGTGTCTGAATTCTTGATACTTATATCTTCATACAAATCACGAATAATTCAGATACAATCACCTAAGGCATTGCATTTTCACGCATAACAACCTTTTTTTCTTCCTTTGGAAATAATAATTCCGCTTTGGCTAAATCTTTAAGGGTATCAATTTCGTACCATGGTTTATGATCAAAGGAAACCGATTCAAAAGCTAAACTCTTATTGTCAGTCATTTCAGCAAAAACAGTCTCATAGTAGCAATTCACAATACCTTCGGAAATATATTGATTTAGTCTTTTTGCAATAGCTTGCCATGATAAAAGTGAAAAACTGTAAATATTAACTGTTTTATATTGTATATCATCACAGGAATCCGTTGTACCTTTTTGAAATTTAGTAACCATATTGTCCTTGTTGATAGAAACCGTTGTTCCATTTAGCCAAGGTTGCATAAGAGCAACAGCCATTCTATCCGGATAAACCATATCATCAAGCAACGTGGTGTTCATTACCAAATCACTTTCAAATAATACAAAAGGCTCATTTATTATATTACGAGCCATCCAAAGCGAATAAATGTTATTTGTGGTTTTATATAAGGGGCTGTAAACGTATTCAATGCAAATGTTTCCTGATTTTTCACCAAGATAATCCATAATACATTCTTTTTTGTGACCTGTTACAATTACAAGTCGTTTAAAGCCTTGACTTTTTAAATTATTGAGAAGTCTTTCAAGAATTGATTTATCATTTACAAGAGTAAGGCATTTTGGAGAATTTTGTGTTAAAGGGAAAAGGCGACTTCCGGTTCCAGCCGCAAGAAGTAATGCTGTAGTTATGCGATTTTGATCACATTTATTGTCTGAATCATTATTCATATAAAAATATATTGATGGCATCAAAAAAAACTAAACGCTCATTGGAGCATCTAGCGTACCAATTTTTAGCACTCTGATGTTTGGACTAGTTTATCAACTATAAGTATGAAGTCTGCTAATGTTATGAATTTTGCTTTAAGATCTCATCAACAAAATTGATAGTGAAAGATTGATACTAAAAGATTAGTAATCCGTTTACAAAGGTACTCTAATAATTAAGAATACCAATGTTTGAATATTTATATTTTACTAAAAACATGATAAAAGCATTTTTTATGAAAATGAAAAGTAGAAGCACGAAACCTAATATTGGGTCATAAAACACGTGGTTTTTTGGTGGTTTGCGAGCTTTTTACTATGTCTCACCCTAAAAAAATATTAACTTTAGCTTTATTAACGGTTTGACAATGAATTAAGGAGGAAATCCTCGCCAAAATTTAACAGCAACCCGTTAGGATGTAATTTGCAGAAGATGAAAAAGAAAATTTTTAATTTCTTAGCAATTGTTTCAATTGCAACTATGTTGTCAAATTGCGCAACCGTATTTGGCGGAAGAGTTACGGAGTGTCAAAGAACAAAGCCTGCTGTTGGTAAACCAACTCGTGAGTTACTAAGATGAGTTTTAGTTGCAGACATTTTATTATTTTGGTCAGAAGCAATTATTGATTTCGCAACAGAAGCAATTTATAAACCTTGCGATAATGAGTAATTTGATATTTACAGTCTGATATTATTTATATCAGACTGTATTTTTATTTTGCTTGAAACGGAATCATAAAAAAAGCCCATAACACCTAAGAATATAAAAGTTCTAGAGCAAGGTCTACTACAGCTCTTATATTTCTTGTTGAGCTTAAACAAATGTAGCGGGCAAACTATAAGATATGTGTTTTTAATATTTTTGAGAATAATTACGGAAGAATACATATTTGCTAAATATCGAATATTGTGCAGTTTATTTTTTGTTTTTTTACGCAGGATTTGGTTTACTCTAAAATTATCAAGCATTGTTTTTTAACATTTAATTCATAATTTTAGACATAGCTTTTGCATAAAATTACTTATTTATTACAAACACTTATGGTTTTTCGAAAAATATATTTTAAAAAATAAAAAAGGTCAAACTATAACAATTCGACCTTTTTAAATAAATTTAAAGAATATTTACGTTACATTCTTATTTATATCAGCTTGTACTTTCTCTTGCAACGAATCGTAAGAATATCCTTTTGGATAAACTGCTTGTAAAAAATTTACATTTACATTCTTCATTAACTTTGGAATTCTTGATCCTCGAGGCAAAGCTTCAAAAGCTCCATTAATTGCCACCGGAACAATAGGGACATTAAGCTCTTTGCTTAATATTGCAAATGTTTTTTTAAACTCGCCAACTTCCCCTGTTTTGGTTCTGGTTCCTTCAGGAAAAATAATTAAATTGTTTCCCATACGCAATACTTCTGCCATTTTTTGTATCGATTCTTTCAAATCGTAGTTCAAATCCATAACAATAACATTATTTTTCTTTGCCATGAAAGTAAGGAATCTATTATTTATATGTTTTTTCTTAGCATAAAAATATGTCCTGTTCATAAATTTTCTTTTAAGAAAAGACATTACAAAAAGACCATCGAAATAACTCTGATGATTAGGAGCAATAATGCAAGGCCCATCGGGCAAATTCTTTTCTCCTTCGCTATTAAATCGAAAATATATTTTAAAAAGTCGTTTAAACGATGCTTTTAAAACTGCCAATGTAGGCCAAGTTTTTGGTAAGCTAACCGACACTTTTTCTTTTAGAGCATCAGACCAATTTGTTATTTCTTTATTATACTGAGTCTTTTTCTCTTTTATATAATCGGTCATTTGTTTAACAGACGGAAACTTAAGCAAATTCTCTTCTTCTATTTCAACACCAAAAGTTTTCTCAATAAAATCGATTAAACTAATTTTTCCAAGCGAATCGAGTGCTATATCGAACTCAAGATGGTCATCTGGGGAAATAGTCATATCAACTTCTCTTTCAAGAAAACTCTTAACAGCAATATATTCTTCTGTTTTAGGATGATCGCTTACTTTTACTTTCTCTTTACTTTTCTCTATTAATTCCGATAATTTGAATCTTTGTATTTTTCCTAATTTTGTTCGCGGAATTTCCGATTTTATAAGAGTATATTTCATTATACGCTTATACGAACTTACATTTTTATTAAATGTTGGAAAAACTGTTTCTTTAAAATATTGTTCAGGATTTTTTATTTCGTTCTTAGCCAGATAATCGTAATCGGGAAGAATTACAGCATGAAGCATTTTATTCGACATAAAAACAGCTACATCATTAATACAACTTACGCTTTTTTCTAATTTTGTTTCAAGCTCTGCCGGATTAATATTTTTACCATTCGATAATACTATAATTTCTTTTTTTCTTCCGGTAATACGTAAAAATCCTTTATCATCGATATTTCCAAGATCGCCTGTATATAGCCATCCATCTTTAAGTATTTCGGTTGTTTCTTTCGGACGATTATAATAGCCTTTCATAATATTCTTTCCTTTGGCTAAAATTTCTCCATCAACAATTTTTATTGTTACTCCGGGCAAAGCTTGTCCCGGCGAACCAATAACAACCTTTCCGGGACGAGTAAATGCAATCATTGGGGCTGCTTCTGTCATTCCATAACCTTCGAGAACATCGAAACCTAACAAATGAAAAAACGAGCCAACTTCTTTATCAAGCGATGCTCCACCGGCTACCATAATTTCTAAATTTCCACCAAGTCCTTCGTGAACTTTTGTAAATATCTTTTTTGCTATAGAGCGGCTTCCTATTCCGGCAATTATTTTATATAATGATTTAGTTATAAAACTCGAATCTATTTTTGCTTTTATCCCTTTGTATAACAATTCGTATAAACGAGGAACACCAATCATTATATTAACTTTATTGTTTTTTAAGGTTTCTATAATATCCGACGATTGCATAGAAGGCGACATTACAATTGTGCCCCCAACGCTCAATGGAGCCATCATCGACCCGGCCAAAGGAAAAATATGATGCAAAGGCAACAACATCAGAACCTGCCTTTCGCATGTATATATTTTAACTTTTTTTGTTACTCCATCAACATTTTCCTGTAAATTAGCAAACGACAACATTACACCCTTAGGACTACCGGTTGTTCCTGATGTATAAATTATTACAGCTGTTTCGTCTTTATCTTGACTAATTACATATTCATCTTTGCTTGCAACTGTATGAAGATCTTCACTATTAAGATCAAAAAACTCAGGTTCATAATCTATCTTACTTTGAACATTTGCTAATCGTTCCTTTACTTCTTTACCTATAAAGACAATATCAGGTTGGCAATCATTCAAAATATAAGCAACATCATCAACAGAAGCTAAAAAATCAATTGGAATTACAACACCATTATTTTGCCAAGCAGCATAAAAAGCATAAATCCATTCTACCCTATTTTCTGAGTAAATAGCTACTTTTTTATAATCTTTGCCACGAAATAATTGAGAATACTTGTTAATGTTAATAAACAATTCTTTATACGAAATGTTCTTATTAGATGATATTAGTGCAGTCTTTAATAAATCATTACTACTTATCATTATAAGTTTTTTAGTGAATACTAAATAATTTTTTATCGATTTAAAATCGACGAAAATCTTGGCAAAAGTAATACTTTTTTATTAAAAACATATTCTTAATTATTATACAAATATTTCAATTAATACATACAAAACAGAAAGTCCTTACATAAAAAATAATTGTATTTATATTATAACTTTCATCGCTTATTCTAATTATATATGCTAATTTTACTTTATTAAATTTTACTTAGATACTATGGCCTACAAAATCATATCAATAAAATTACCAAGCGATTATCACGAAAGTGATTTAGAAAATAAAATAAGAAAAGAGCTTCGTATTAACGATTTTACTTACCAAATAAATAGTAAAAGCCTCGATGCAAGAAAAAAAAACAATATTCATTGGCAATTACAAATTACTGTAGAATCAGATGAGATTAAAGGCGAAGAAAAACCCAAAGTCCCAAGCCTAAATATTCGGTATAAAAAAAGAAGCAAAAAAGTTATTATTATTGGTAGCGGACCGGCAGGCTTTTTTTCTGCTTATGTCCTTCAGAAGGCAGGTTTTAATACCACCATTATAGAAAGAGGAAGCGAAGTAAAAAAACGCGCCGAAGGAATTAAAAATTTTGAGCAAACAGGAATATTTAACTCAACTGGCAATTATTCGTTTGGCGAAGGCGGAGCCGGAACATTCTCGGACGGCAAACTCACATCGCGCTCGAAACGCATATCGAAAGAAAGACATTTTATTCTCTCGAGCTACATCGATGCCGGAGCACCAAAAGAAATTGCTTACATGACTCACCCTCATCTTGGTAGCAATAATCTGAAAAATATTGTAGAGAATTTAAGAGAAAAATATCTCGAAATTGGGGGGAATTTTCTTTTCGAAACTAAACTCGAGAATGTTAATGTTAAAAATGGCAAGATATCGGAAATTGTAACGTCAAACGGTATTTTAAATGCCGATGAGTACATTTTTGCAACAGGTCATTCTTCGTACGAAACATATAGAATGTTAATTAATAATGGAGTAATATTTAAACCAAAAAATTTTGCTATTGGTAGTCGTGTAGAACATCCTCAAAAATTAATTAACACAGCCCAATGGGGCAAAGCTAGCTTACCTGGAGTAAAAGCAGCCGAATATCGTTTAACGTCAAAAAGCGATAAAAACTCTAATGTATATACTTTCTGCATGTGTCCGGGAGGGAAAATTGTTCCTGCAAGTGCCTACGAAAATATTAATGTCGTAAACGGAATGAGTAATTATAACAGAGATGCTCTTTATGCTAATGCTGCTGTTGTTGCTGCTATTAACCCCGAGAAACAAATTAAAGAAAATATTTCGGCAATAGAAGTTTTAGACTGGTTAGAGAATCTTGAAAAAAAATTCTATGATTTCACAAATAGTTTTAAGATACCTTATTGTAGCATTAAAAATTTTATTAACGAAAAAGGAAGTCCAAACACAACAAAATCAAGTTACCCATTAGGAATACAATCGGCACCATTATGGGAAATGCTTCCAAAAGAAATCAGCACATCGATGAGAGAAGGCTTAATTAATTTTAATAGAAAAATTAGAGGATTCGAAACAGGAAATATAATGGGTCTAGAAAGTAAAACATCAGCGCCAATTCAAGTCTTACGCGATGAGAATGCTTTATGTGCAAATTTCGATAATTTATACATTGTTGGTGAAGGAAGTGGATATGCCGGCGGAATAATATCGAGCGGAGCCGATGGTATTAAAGCTGCAATAAATATTATAGAAAAAGATTGTTAGAATAATTACTAACCTATATCAAATAGTAATAATTAAAACTCAATTTATAATTTATTTAGAAGAAATACCCTAATTTTAAATATGGTGTATAAAAAGGCTAAATTATTGTCATTCTGAGGAAGCCGAAGAACCGAGTGAAACGATCTCAACATGACATAAACAACTTGAAACTTTACTTTTCATACACCATCTTTAATTTAGTACACGACAAAAACAATATAATAGTAATCCTAGTAATAGCGATTTTAAATAATTAACAAAAAATCTATCTTCATCACACATAATCGCATATAGAAAATCTTAAAATTTATTTATTATTAAAAACCAAGAGCTAAACTCTTTACCGGGCTTCTATTGTTACAGCCTTATTATCTGAAAATTACTCTCGTTTATTGTAAATATATCATTCATTTTCTAAAACGCAATTCAAAAAAATCCCTAGTAAGTAAAACGTAACATTTTCTTAATATTTGGTTAATTACTTTGTAACGTTATTACTATTTATTCGCAGTATAATAAAAGTCCAAAACAAAGAACATGAAAAAAATATTGACAACAACAATAATTATTCTATTAAAGTTTAGTGCTTATTCGCAAGAAAACCAAACGGAATTTACTCCATCAGGGAAACTTTTTATTAAAGTGTTTTCAAATTATCACAGTTCTTTTACTGATAATGATGTTCATTCGGCATTTGAAATTCAGCGAGCTTATATGGGTTATACTTTTAAAATGAGTAAGAATATATCCGGTAAAGTAAGTCTTGATGTAGGAAATCCGGGTGTAGGAAAACTTAAAATGACAGCATATTTAAAAAATGCATATTTTCAATATAAAAACGAAGGTCTAACAACTCAATTTGGTCTTATAGGTCTATCTCAATTTAAGCTTCAAGAAAAACAATGGGGAGGTCGATATTTCTATAAATCTTTACAAGATGAACATAAATACGGATACAGTGCAGACCTTGGCTTATTTACAAGTTACAAATTTAACGATATTATAAGTCTGGATGCTACTATAGCAAATGGAGATGGTTATAAATCTGTTGAAACAGACAGCCTACTAAAATATAGTATAGGTGTTACAATAAACCCTATCGAAGGTTTAGATATACGAACCTACTACGATTACCTTGGCGATAATGATGCTCAACAAACTCTGTCGTTATATCTTGGATATAGTACAGACAGACTAAAAGTAGGAGCAGAATATAACCAACAATTTAACAATAAAATGACAGCAGATAATGATATGACAGGTTTATCTTTTTATGGATCGTATAAATTAAATAAAGTTCGCTTGTTTGGTCGATTCGACAATTTATCATCTGCTAAGATTAATAGTGCTACAGATCCATGGAATTATGGTAAAGATGGTCAAGGAATAATTTGGGGTATTGAATTTTCTCCTGTAAAGGGAATAAAAATATCTCCGAACTACCAAGCATGGATACCTGCAGACGGAAAATCTATTATTAATTTAGCTTATTTAAGCTGTGAAATAAAATTTTAATTATAAACATAAAAATTACGAATCATGAAAAAATTACTAGGAATATTAGTTGTCGTTATTTTATTTGCATCATGTAATAATGGCAATTCTGATAAAAAATCAGATAAAAACAAATCAAAAACTGTAAGCATAACAGCGGCAGGAGCAACATTTCCATTGCCTTTTTATAATCTTGCAATAAAAAATTACTCAAAAGCTACAGGAATCCTACTTACATACGGAGGAATTGGTTCTGGTGGTGGTATAAGAAGTTTAAAAGACAAAGTTGTTGATTTTGGAGCAACTGATGCTTTTCTCAGCAAAGAAAAAGAAGCAGGTATGCCGGCTGAAATTGTACACGTTCCAACATGTATAGGAGCAGTAGTAATTGCATATAATTTACCCGGAATAAACGATTTAAAACTTTCGAATGAGAATCTTTCCGATATTTTTATGGGCAAGATTACTAAATGGAATGATCAAAAAATTCAAAAAAATAATTACGAGATCAATCTTCCGGATATAGATATTAATGTAGTTCATCGTTCAGATGGAAGTGGCACAACATATATTTTTAGCGATTATATGAGTAAGATAAGTACTAATTGGAAAGAGAATGTAGGAAGAGGAAAATCTTTAAAATGGCCAACAGGCATGGGAGCAAAAGGAAATCCCGGAGTTGCAGGTGTTGTTAAACAAACAAAAGGAGCAATCGCTTATATAGGATCGGAATTTGCATTCGCACAAAAAATCAGCTTTGCTAAAATAGAAAATAGTGCAGGCAAATACATTACTCCTAACCTTAAATCTATTAGTGCTGCAGCGCAAGGACAAATTCCTGCAGATACAAAAATAATGTTAACCAATTCTTCCGATCCGAATGCATATCCAATTAGCGGTTTTACCTGGTTAATTTTATACAAAGAGCAAAAATATGCTAATAGAACTAAAGCTCAAGCTGAAGAAACCCTGAAATTCTTATCTTGGATTATTGAAAAGGATGCTCAGGCATTAGCACAGCAAGTTAACTATGCTCCATTGCCGGAAAAAACTATTATTCAAGCAAAAGAAATTCTAAAAACTGTAGTTTTTGATGGGGAGACTATTTTAAAATAATTTTTTTTTTTGTAAAAAATAACAAATGTTAAATAGTGAAAAAATTACAAAAACACTATTATTCCTTGCTTCATTAATAATTATATTATTGGCATCCGGAATGATGTTTACCTTAATTAATGGTTCCATTCCGGTTTTTAAGGAGTTTGGGATAAACTTTATTTTTTCTACTAAATGGAATCCAACCGAAGAGAAGGAAGTGTATGGGGCACTTCCTTTTATTGCCGGCACAATAATTACTTCAATTATTGCAATACTAATTTGTTTTCCACTTGCTTTTTCAACTTCTCTTTTTATTGGTGAATACTATCGAGGAAGGGGTCTTGCAAAAATAATAGGAACTATGGTCGATATGTTAGCAGGAATTCCTTCAATTGTATATGGCTTATGGGGGTTTTATGTTCTGCGTCCATTAATTGTTGATCTAGGCTTTAATTCTCAAGGATATGGCATTTTTACAGCAGGATTAATTTTGGCAATAATGATAATTCCTTACGCCACATCTATAACAAGTGAGATGATTATGATGGTTTCAAATGATTTGAAAGAAGCCGGATATTCTTTAGGCGCAACACGTAAAGATGTGATTTTAAAAATAATAATTCCGAATGCACGTTCCGGTATTTTTTCAAGTTATATACTTGCATTTGGTAGAGCTCTTGGAGAAACAATGGCCGTTACAATGTTAATTGGAAACACCAATGTAATTCCAAAAAGCATTTTCGATACAGGAAATACAATGGCAAGTGTTATTGCGAATCAATTTGGCGAAGCCGATGGATTAAAATTAAGTGCTTTAATTGCTATTGCTTTATTACTATTTGTTATTACCGGCTTAATAAATGGTACTGGGAAATTATTAATAAGAAAATTTTCATAAATGATTTCATTAATAATAAAAACTAAAAAACATCTTAAAGGCATAAATATCAGGATCTTAAAAAATCAGATTTTTGCCGGTGTGGTTTTTGTTTTTTCTTTTATAACTATCTCGCCAATAGTATTAATTATATATAAATTAATTTCTAAAGGGTATAAACAAATTAATCTGGCATTTTTTACCGATATAGCTCCTAACACATATGAGGCCATGATAGCTCTGGGCAATGGAGAAACTATTCCGGGAGGAATTTTAAACGGAATAACAGGTACATTAATAATGGTTACTATGGCATCTATTGTTGCTATACCTATTGGTTTGCTAATTGGAATATTTTTATACGAGAATAATACAAAATGGTATGCAAATATAGTAAGAGATATTACAGATATTTTACAAGGCGTACCATCTATTGTTTTAGGACTAATTTCATATTTTTGGGTTGTGAAAAGTATTACTCATGGCTTTTCGGCTTTAGCCGGAAGTACCGCCCTTGGAATTATGATGTTGCCCCTTATAATACGTTCAACAGAAGAAACCCTAAAAATGATTCCCGAAACAATAAAAGAAGCAGGCTTAGCATTAGGCGTACCATACCATAAAATAATTTTGAGAGTCTTAATCCCAACAGGATTCAGTGGATTATTAACAGGAATATTACTTGCAATTTCAAGAATAATTGGAGAAACTGCTCCTTTAATGCTTACCGCACTCGGAAGTATGGGAGTAAATTATAATATTGGAAAACCAACAAGTGCTGTTCCTCTGCTTATTTGGGAGTTTTATAACGACCCTAATATGGTTGATCTTATCTGGTCATCTTCATTAATATTAATGATATTTGTACTAATACTTAACTTAATTTCAAAGCATTTAATTGCAAAAAAAAATAACTAATGAGCGAATTAATAAAACATATTGAAGCCCCTGTATTAGATATAAAAAATTTATCTGTTTCGTACAATAAAGAGAAATATGCTGTGGCTAATGTTAGCGCAGGAATAAAAAAAAACAGAATCACTGCAATTATGGGACCCTCGGGTTGCGGAAAAAGCACCCTATTAAGAGCCATTAACAGAATGCACTCTCTTTATCCTAATATAGAAACTAAAGGGCAAATAGATTTGAATGGCAAAGACACATCTACTATGTCGGATATTATATTAAGACGTAAAATAGGAATGGTATTTCAGCGACCAAATCCTTTTCCGACTATGAGTATTTACGATAATGTAATTGCCGGATATAAATTAAACGGAATTCGAATAAAAAAATCGGAAAGAGACGAAATTGTTGAAAAATCCTTAAGAGATGTATCACTTTGGGACGAAGTAAAAGACTCGTTAACAAATAAAGGAACATTCTTATCGGGAGGACAACAACAACGATTATGTATTGCTCGAGCATTAGCTTTTCTTCCCGATATAATACTTTTAGACGAACCTACTTCTGCTCTCGACCCGATTGCAACAAAAAAAGTAGAGGAATTATTAATCGAACTAAAAGAAAAATACACAATTATTCTGGTAACACATAATATGGCTCAGGCATCTCGAATTTCAGATTATTCAATGTTTATGTATCTTGGAGAATTAATTGAATACGGCAAAACAAAAAACATGTTTATTAATCCGATAAATGAGAAAACAGAAGAATATTTAACAGGTAAATTTAGTTAACATAAAAACAAAGCCATTTATATTTCGGATTTCATTTATAAATGCTTGCTAAAAACAAAATAGTTATGACAACAGATTTAAGAAATAAACCCTATAACAAAATTCTTGTTGAATTTGAAGATTTTTCGAATCTCATACTTAAACAAATAGATTTGCTTAACAAAATATTTGAACTTTCTGAAAATACTATACCCAAAGAAATAACAAAACAACTAGCTGAAAATGAAAACAAAATAGATGAATTTGAAAACAAACTAGATAATCATATTATTAGAGCCATAGTTCTTTATAAGCCAGTTGCATCTGATTTAAGACATCTATTTGCTATTTATCGTATGGTTATTAATCTAGAGCGAATTGGCGACCTAATTATGAAAATTTATAAATTTCATATATTAAACAATTCATCAGAAGATCTTCATAACATGCTAAAACTTACATCAGAAATGGTTAATAATGCATTGCTTTCGTTTTTCAATAGCGACAAAAAACTTGCTGTATGGACAATTGAAAGAGATGATATAATTGACAAACTTAATCGTGAGTTTCTTAATAAAAAAATAGAAAATATTAAAATAGAAGAAGAATCTAAGAGATTATTACAAGATTTGATTAACAAAAAAACTATAGCATCTTGTTTTGAACGGATTGCCGACCACTCAACAAATATAGCAGAGGCAACTATCTATTCTCTTTTAGGGAAAGATGTTAGACACACAAATAAAGATATTAATGAAGAAATATAATTGCTATTAAGATATATTTTTATGAATTTTAAACATATCTTTTTTTGGTATTCGTACTTAAACTATAATATAGCTTTTTACTATTAAGAATAAAATCATTAATACATACATGATGAAAGAACAAAAATATAAATTATTAATTGTTGATGACGAAGAAGATTTATGCGAGATTCTTCAATTTAATCTGGAAGGAGAGGGTTTTGATACTGATATTGCCTATTCTGCCGAAGCTGCATTAAAAAAAGACATAGCAACATATAATTTAATTATTCTAGATGTAATGATGGGTAAAATGTCGGGATTTAAACTTGCAGAAAAAATTCGTAAAGAAATGAATCTTACTGTACCTATTATTTTTATTACAGCAAAAAACACAGAAAATGATTTACTTACAGGATTTAATTTGGGAGGAGACGATTATATCTCTAAACCATTCTCTATTAATGAAGTTATTGTTCGTGTAAAAGCAGTAATAAAACGATCTCAAAAACAAAATATCTCAAAAAAACAATCAATTCGCATACAAGATATGATATTGGATTTCGAAAATAAAACTCTCCAAATAGAAGAAAAAGAAATACAACTAACAAAAAAAGAATATGAAATTCTTGCCTTATTATTAAAACGTAAAGGAAGAATATTTTCAAGAGAAGAAATATTTACTAAAGTATGGGATAGCAATACAATTGTAAGCGATCGTACAATAGATGTTCATATTACAAGACTCAGAAAAAAAATAGGTAAATATGGCGAACATATTAAAAGCAAATCAGGATTTGGTTACGCTTTTGAAAATTACTAAAATTAAATAAAAATCTTATGCTGAATAAATTAAGTATCCAAAAAAAACTATTGATATATGTTACAATAGTATTTACAGTATTTGCAATACTTGTATTTGTATTTCAATACAAACGCGAAAAAGATTTTAGAAAAGAAAAGTTAGAAAATACTCTAGATAATATTACTGAACTAACACATAAATATATCAAAAGTAAGAATTTTGTAGAAACAGGAAATTTCTATTTACTTGATTCTATAAAAACATTTCTCCCTAAAGATAATATCAGAATCACAGTAATTGGTTCAACCGGAAATGTTATGTACGACAGCGAAATGCCTAATTATGACACATTAGAAAATCATTTACATCGTCCGGAAATACAAACATCTATTTCAAACGATTTTGGATCAAATATTCGTAAATCGGAAACTACCGGGAATAGTTATTATTATTATGCAAAATTCTATACTGATTATTATGTTAGAACAGCCGCTCTCTATAACATCGAAATCAAAGACTTTCTACAAGTAAAAAAACTTTTTATAATATATTTATTTCTACTATTTCTTTTTTCATGTATTATATTAGTCCTGATAACTGAAAAACTAGGTGAAACATTCACAAAACTAAAAGACTTTGCGATAAAGTTAAGTAATGGCGAAGATGTTCCTGAAACTATTGAATTTCCAGATGATGAATTAGGAGTAATTAGTAGTCAGATTGTTACTATTTATAACAAGCTTAATATTGCAAAAAATGAGATATCAGTTGAGAAAAATAAACTTTTTAGCCATTTGAATGTTTTAAATGAGGGGATCGCATTTTTTTCGTCTGATAAAGAAAAAATACTTACAAATAACCACTTTATTCAATTTCTGAATTTAATTTCCGAAAAATCAACTATATCGGCAGATAAAATATTTGAAGTTAAAGAACTTGAACCTATTACTCAATTTATTGACCAGCAATTACATAGCGATACACTTATTAATAATTATAACTTCCCGGAGATAACTAAAAATTTAATAAAAAACGATAAATACTTTAATATTCAATGTGTTTTCTTTCAGGACAAAAGTTTTGAAATAGTGATAAAAGATACCACTAAACTAGAAAAGCGAAGATTAATAAAACAACAAATGACATCGAATATTGCACATGAGTTAAAAACACCAATATCCATTGTCATGGGATACCTTGAAACCCTTAAAAATACAGAAATCACAAAAGAAAAACAAAGCTATTTTATCGACAAAGCTTTTTCACAAGCCAATCGACTCTCCATTCTTATTGAGGAAATATCGGTACTTAATAAAATAGAAGAGGCTGGAGATCAATTTGTTTTTGAAACATTAAATTTAAATAAAATTGTTGCAGAAGTAAATGATAATTTAAAGCTAAGTTTAGAAAAAAAGAATATAACAGTAAATATTAAATTCGAAAATCAAATTGTTTTGAATGGAAACAAATTCCTTTTATCATCAATATTTTATAATCTTTTTGAGAATGTAATAAAATATGGCAAAGGAAGTATTAATCTCACAATATCGAACTATCTTAACGATAAAAATTACTATTACTTTTCATTTTCGAATACAGGAAGTGTTATTGAAAAAGAACATCTGTCTCGTATTTTTGAACGATTTTACAGAGTTGATTCCGGCCGTTCCAGAAAAACAGGTGGTACCGGTCTGGGATTAGCAATTGTTAAAAATGCTATTCAACTTCATGGAGGCGCAATATCTGCAAGAAATTATAAACTCGGAGGGATAGAATTTTTGTTTACACTTGCAAAATAAAAATTAAATATAAATACAAATCAAGGCTTAAGTTATATTGATATTTAAAAATCTATTTTATAATTCAATCATCTTCAACGCTATTTATTCAGAACTTTGCATTTTCAACAAATTTCGTATGGACTTATTCGCATTTTTGTTCCACATAAAAACCAATCTTAATAAATCTGATTATAACGAAGCTGTCAAAAAAGGTTAGATTATCATAAACGAAGCCGAAGAACCGAGTGAAACGAGCTCAACATGACATAAATGTATTAGCAACACTTAATTCAATAATACTTTCAATAAATTCAGATTCTGTAAATTTTTCTTTTACATGAAACCAATTCATATAATTCTGTAAATATTTTGATGCAAATCCAAGCAATTGCTTGCCAATCTAATTTTTCATGCGGCTAGGCATTGACTTTACATGTTGAATGTGATATTTCTTTTGTTTTACATATTGCTTTAAGTCTGCTCTTAATACGCGATGTTCAATTGAATTATCTAATACAAATCCTTTATAGCTAACATAACCGTCTGTGCACAAAACTGTTCTGTCTTTAACCCTATTTCCTATAGCCTGAGTTATGTTATCTTTTGTAATTCTATATAAACAAGCAACATTAATATCTATTGTGTTTTTTCGGTCGGCAAAAACAATTACAGCTACTTGCTTATCGCTGACTCCGCTACCGCACGATTGTATCGTGTGGTAGCGTGGCATTCATAAAATTAGTTTCACTTTTTATGAATCACAAGTCGCTCAATATAGTCAATAATGCAGATTAAATTTTAAACCACAAAAAAAAATTGGAAAAAAACAAATTTATTTTTACCTTTGAATAATCGTTCAATCAAAACTATTATTATGTGTCCACGAAGCAAAGAACAATACGAAGAAATAAGAAAAATTAAACGGGATTTAATATTAAAAGCGGCTCTCGAACTTTTTGCAGAAAACGGATTTCACAATACTACAATTAATTCAATTGCACAAAAAACAAGCATCTCAAGTGGATTGCTTTATAATTATTTTGAAAGCAAAGATGATTTGCTAAAAAAAATTGTATCAAAGGGAATAACCGAAATAATAACATCTTTTGGGAATAACAAAAACGATATACTTACAAAAGATGAATTTGCTCATTATATTAAAGAAAACTTTAATATTATTAAAAACAACTTAAATTTCTGGAGACTTTACATTGCAATAATTATTCAGCCACCTGTACTCAAAATAGTAAAAGACGAAATTTTAAATTTATCTTCTCCCATCTTAAAAAAACTGGAAAATTATTTTACCACACAAGGAGTTAAAAATCCTGTTGCAGAAACTAAATTGTTTTCATCAATTATGGATGGTGTTAGTATAAACTATGTTATTGATTCTGAAAATTTCCCGCTTGAAGATGTTATAAATTTAATTATTCTGAAATTTTGTTATTAATTAAATCTTAAATAAAACAAATAAATTTTTATCATGAAAAACCACAAAATAGTAGTAAATGCCTTAAACAAAATTGTCAACCAGCAGCAACTTAGAAAAATCCTAACAAAGCAGTTAGACAAATACATTTATAAAAAAACCATAACAGACGACACAGAAAATTTAAAAAAAATACAATTAAAAAAATATGAATTTGTATCGGCTATGTTACAATCTGCTGTTAGAAATATTGAAAAGGGTTATATATCAAAACAGGTTATAAAAAAACTTGTTGAAGTTTTGGTTGTAAATACTTTTTATAAAGATGAAGATGGAAAACATGTTAGTACTACTGATGCTTTTGAAAAAAAATATGGGCAACTCCCTCCCAATTTTATTGTTTTATCGCCAACACAACGATGTAATTTAAAATGTGTAGGATGCTATGCGTCAGCTAATGCAGAAACAACACCAACGTTGCCTTATGATATTGTTGATAGAATTGTTAAAGAAAATCACGATATTTACGGAAGCCATTTTGTTACGGTAAGTGGAGGAGAACCATTTATGTATAGAAGTGACGGAAAAACATTGCTTGATATTTTTGAAAAATATAATGATACGTTTTTTTTAGTTTACACTAACGGAACATTAATAACTAAAGATGTTGCAAAAAAACTTGCAGAATTAGGAAATGTAACGCCTGCAATTTCTGTTGAGGGTTATGAAAAAGAAACTGACGAAAGAAGAGGCAAAGGAGTGTATAAAAAAATCTTGCAAACATTTGAAAACTTAAGAGAAGTAGGAGTTCCTTTTGGCATATCTGTTACAGCAACAAGCAAAAACGTTGACATATTACTTACTGATGAATTTTATGATTTATACTTTGATAAACTTGGAGCTACATACATGTGGCAATTCCAACTTATGCCTATTGGAAGAGGTAAAGACACTTTTGACTTAATGGTAAAACCCGAAGACAGAGTAAAACTATACAGAAAATGGGAATATGTTTTATCAGAAAAAAAATATCTGTTAGCTGATTTTTGGAACAGCGCTGTGTTAGTAAACGGATGTATTGCTTATGGCAGATCACCCGGCGGTTATATTTACATTGACTGGAATGGTAATATTATGCCTTGTGTATTTGTTCCATATTCTGTTGATAATGTTTATGATTTGTATAAAAACAGTAAAACCATTGCTGATGCATTGTTTTCTGATTTTATGAAAAATGGCAGAAAATGGCAGAACGATTATGGAGTATCACACAAAAAAACACCTGACAATTGGTTAATGCCTTGCTCTATCAGGGACCATTATGAAAACTTTAAAAAATCAATTCTTCCAAGTAATGCTAGGCCGGAAAATAAGGAAGCTGCTGACATTATGAACGATAAAAAATACTATGAAGCATTAAAAAAATATGATGATGAATTAAAAACATTTACTTCTAAAATTTGGGATGATGAATATATTAAATTTAATTGATTATTTAGCAGCCTAATTCCGTAATAAAGTTACTGCCCTCAAAGGTAGACGAAAGTTCGTTAAAAATGTTTTTGTTATTTATTTCCACTCTTCCTGAAATTAGCACAATATTATACATGGTTGAATCAGAAGTAAGCGGATAGTCATCTTTTAGATATTTTTGCTATGAAACATCTCTAAGATTTCATGTAGTACATCATCTTTTACTTCAGAGAAGATTGGAGACTGCTCGAGGTTATTAACCCACATTGCAGAGAACGAGTTATAACTTTCTGATTTTAAGATGAGTTCTTTTTAAAAATTTCTGTAGATAGGTCTACAGATTTTTTTTCGGTAAAATGAGACATATTTATAGTTCATAAAATTGTATATCTGTTTTGTTTTTAGGGTCGGTTCTGTGCATTGCCATACAGATACGATTTCTTTTTTATATTATCAACTGTTGTGGTAACACATTTTTGTGTATTCATAATACGAGGACACTTCACAAAGTTGGACTCACTTTAAAATTCGGGGGGATTACGCATAAATTTTAGCAAGTCTGAATAGAAAAAAACTTATATCATTAACACATCTTTGTGTTGCTCTAAATGCTTTAATTTTAGCATTAAAAGATTTAAATTAAGAATCTGTAATATCATTAAACCACTTTGCTAATTTTGTATATGCAATGCCTTTATCTTTTGTGTGAGAATATATCATTCTAAGCCTATGTGTTAAATCGTATGCATGCTTAATATCAGGATAAAAATCAAATAATATTTTAGAAGTGTATTTTTCATTATTTAATTTTGCATTTTCCATAGCATTTGTTTCATCATCAATAGCTTCCCATCTGTGTTTTACCCTTATTTCCTGTATTGCATCATAAGCTAATTTTTGAACATGAAAACAATCAATAACTTTAGACGCATTGGGGAAATTTATTCTTACAAGCTATTGCAATCTCTATTACTCTTTCATTTTTGTTTTTCTTATCAATCCTTAATACAGTCTTTATGCCTAATAAACTATCCAAGATATCAATAGAAAGGGCAAGGAACTACCATCCCGAATTATCTTTATAGACTTATGACAGACTATAGTTTTATTCTTACCCTTGTCTTATCTGTTAATAAATTTCAATTTAATATTTATTTTACAAACATAGGATGACAATAATTTGGCCTTTTTAGACAGCCTCATTTTAAATTTTGTGTGTTTTTATACTTATATTTTAACCTGCATTTGTGCTAAATTGCCCCGAAATACGAAGTTCTTTAGGAGTAATACTTAATACCGGGATGCCCGATTTGTTAAGCATTTGCTGAGCATAGCTTCCAATAACAAAGTTAGTGAAACTAACAGATTGTTCTGTCATTATTGATATTAAATTGGCATTGTTTTCTTCGGCATATTTTAAGGTAATATCAGTAATATTATTGCCGACAATAATATCAGTTACATAATCTATTTTTCTTTCTTTAAGGTAATCGCATACCTGATTTGAGTAAGATAAAATCTTATTTTTAATATCTTTTAAATCAGAACTTGTTACTCCTAAAACATGTACTCTGGCATTAAATTTCTTTGCTATATCGGCTGTAATAGGAACTTTTTGTCGGGTATCTGAAGTAATATCTAGAGGTAGTACTATTTCGTTAAAAGAACTGGGAACTGCTGAACCTCTAATAGAGATTACAGGGCGAAAAGTTGCCGAAATTATTTTAAAAGAGTTACTGCCAATAAATAATTGTTCGAAACCCGATGCTCCATGAGTTGAAGAAATAATAAATGATTCATCGAACGACTCGGCTTGGTTTACAACTTCTTTATAAATTTTTCCTGTTTTTATTATATACGATAATTTTATTCCTTCCGAGAGTTTAGGAGTATATTCAAAAATAATATGGTCGAACTGGCGCACAGCATATTTATATTCACCATCTTTAGTTCCCGGATGATAATCGGTACTCTTTTTTTGTACATAAACTAATTGTATGTGTGCCGAGTATTTTTCGGCTAAAATAAGGGCTAGATCTAAACCGTGAAGCGATTCTTTAGAAAAATCTATGGGTACAATTATTCGTGTCATAACGTTCGTTTTACAATTTTACTAAAGTTATAACTTTTTTTATAAATACAAATATAAAAAGAATTAATAATTAAGAATATTTGAGCAGGCTAATGCGCTTATGTTATGTATATTATCAGTATGGCTTGTGTGAAAAATTATTATATCCTAATAATTAATATTTTTTAAAGAATGTTTTTTTAAACAGTAAAATGTAAATTACTCCTATCGTAATAACCGAGTCGGCAATATTAAAAACAGGACGAAAAAATATATAATCGGTATTTCCAATTAAAGGAAACCAACTGGGATAGTGCCCTCTAATAATAGGGAAGTAAAACATATCTACAACTTTTCCGTGTAGTAAGGATGAATATCCTCCTTCTTGAGGCATAAACGATGCTATTTGGTAAAAGAAACTATCGTTAAACAATACACCGTAAAATGTGCTGTCAATAATATTTCCTATTGCTCCTGCTAGAATTAGCGATATACTATAAATTACTCCTTTGGGAGCATTTTGTTTAATTAATTTCGATAAATAATATGCAATGCCACTAATAGCTGCAATTCTGAATAAACTTAAGAAAAGTTTACCAAATTGTCCCCAAAATTCGAATCCAAAAGCCATCCCATTATTTTCGGTAAAATGTATTATAAACCAATTGCCAAGAATACTATATTCTTGCCCCAAAACCATATGGGTTTTTATCCATATTTTTAAACCCTGATCAATTAATAGTATTAAAAAAATTAATAATAAAGATTTTTTACCTACCGACATTTTTTGTGTTTTAAGTTGCGCTTGCAAATCTATTTAAATTTTTTGTTAAAAATTAAAATGATTGAAATAATAAATTTCAATCATTTTAATATCTTTCTTTTTAATGAAATTTTTTATCGTTGATTTTGTTTGGCTTCAATACTCAATGTAGCATGAGGTACAGCACGTAATCTTTCTTTCGATATAAGTTTCCCTGTTTCGCGACAAATACCATAAGTTTTGTTCTCTATTCGTACTAATGCTGCTTGCAAATGTTGAATAAATTTTTGTTGACGCTGTGCCAGTCTTCCTGCTTCTTCTTTAGAAAGAGTGGCAGCTCCTTCTTCAAGAACTTTAAAGGTAGGAGATGTATCTTCAGTATCGTTACTTTCGCTATGAGTAATTGTCTTTTTTAGTATATCAAAATCTGTTTTAGCCTTTTCTAACTTTTCAAGTATTAGATTTTTAAATTCTACTAATTCTTCGTCTGTATATCTTCCCTTTTCAGTCATGATCTTAGATTTTAAAAATTTGAACCTAAAGATAATATTTTTTTTAAATAAAAAAATTATTATTTAGTTTATCTTACTAACTTTAATATACGTTTTTATTTCGTCATTAATTTCTATGATATTTGTAGATTCTTGGTCTGATTTTTCAACTAAATTAATCTCAAGTGCTAAAGTTTGTGTGCTAATATATTCAAGATGTTTAGTAATAGCATTATTTATCTTATAGTGCTTTTGAATATCAATAATTATTTTATCAGTTACTTCGAAATTACTATCTTTTCTAATGTTTTGAATTCTGTTAATTAGTTCTCGGGCAATTCCTTCGTCGCGTAAATCTTCTGTAATATTAATGTCTAATGCTACTGTAAGATCATTGTCGTTAGTAACTAACCAACCCGGAATATCTTCCGATGAGATATCAACATCTGAAATTGATAAGTCAATATTTTTTTCTTTTGTTTCTATATAGAAATGTCCTTCTTTTTCGAAATGTATAATATCTTCTTGCGACATTTGATTTACGGCTTTCGAAATTTCTTTCATTTGCTTACCGTATTTTGGTCCGAGTGTTTTAAAGTTAGGCTTAATTTTTTTAACTAAAATTCCTGATGTATCGCTAATATATTCTACATCTTTAACATTTACTTCGTTAAATACAAGGTCTTTTATAGCTTCAAATTTCTCTTTAAATTCATTATTTAATATTGGTATCATTATTTTGCTTAAAGGCTGTCGTACTTTGATACTTACTTTTCGGCGTAATGCAAGTATCATCGACGATATACGTTGGGCGATATTCATTCTTTCTTCTAAATCTTTATCAATAAAATTGGCATTATATTTTGGAAAATCGGCTATGTGTACCGATTCAAAATTTTCATTTTTATTTACCGATATTAAATCTAAATATAGTCTGTCGGAAAAGAATGGAGCGAATGGTGCTATCAATTTGGCAACAGTTTTTAAACATGTGTATAATGTTTGATAGGCCGAAATTTTATCTTGCGAATATTTTCCTCCCCAATATCTTTTTCTGTTTAGTCGAACATACCAGTTACTTAGATTTTCGCTTACAAAATTCTGAATTGTTCGTGCCGCTTTTGTTGGTTCGTAATTATCTAAATTTTCTGTTACTTCTTTTGTTAGCGAATTAAGTATTGATAGTATCCAACGGTCTATTTCAGGTCTTTCGTTTAATGGAATTTCCTTTTCTTCGAAAGTAAAATTATCTACATTGGCATATAAAGAAAAGAATGAGTAAGTATTATATAAAGTGCCAAAAAATTTTCTCCTTACTTCATCAACACCATTTTCGTCAAATTTCAGATTATCCCACGGTTGAGCATTTGATATCATATACCATCTAAGGGCGTCTGTTCCGTGTTTTTCTATTGTCGAGAATGGGTCAACAGCATTGCCTAAACGCTTCGACATTTTTGCTCCTTTTTTGTCTAATACTAATCCGTTCGAGATAATATTTTTAAATGCTACCGAATCGAAAAGCATTACTGCTATTGCATGTAGAGTAAAAAACCAACCTCTTGTTTGATCAACTCCTTCGGCAATATAATCGGCAGGAAATACCGAACCAAAATTCTCTTTATTCTCAAAAGGATAATGTGCTTGTGCATATGGCATAGCTCCCGAATCGAACCAAACATCTATTAAGTCGGTTTCGCGTTGCATTTTTTTGCCTTTTGGCGATACTAGAATAATATCATCAACAAATGGTCTGTGCAAATCGAATTTTTCGTAATTTTCTTTCGAATTATCATTATCAACAAAATCGACTAAAAGATTTTTTTTCATAAATCCTGCTTTTATCGATTTATCGATTTCATCTTTTAATTCTTTTACCGAACCAATACATATTTGTTCTGAATGGTCGTTTGTTGCCCATATTGGCAAAGGAGTTCCCCAGTATCTCGATCGCGAAAGATTCCAATCTACCAAATTCTCTAACCATTTACCAAATCTTCCTGTTCCTGTCGATTCCGGTTTCCAGTTAATTGTAGCGTTTTTCGATAGTAGCTTGTCTTTTACAGCTGTAGTTTTTATAAACCACGAATCGAGAGGATAATAAAGAACCGGTTTGTCGGTTCTCCAGCAATGAGGATACGAGTGTTCGTATTTTTCTATTTTAAATGCTTTATTATCTTTTTTAAGTTTTACAGCAATATCAACATCGAGAGAAGGAGTGTTTTCGTCGGCATTTTCC
>Ga0190303_1000074_pt1 | contig 39459 bp, 41 predicted proteins | sample 48700701_MG_FD_161672 | JGI IMG/M metagenome (GOLD analysis project Ga0190303, IMG submission 161672) | Hydrothermal vent sediment bacterial communities from Southern Trench, Guaymas Basin, Mexico - 4870-07-0-1_MG | ecosystem: Environmental > Aquatic > Marine > Hydrothermal vents > Sediment ... | reverse complement strand
CTTATCTTTCCAAAGTCACTTTATTTGAAAAATCCACCAACCAGCCAATTTCAAATTCAATTTATTTCCGCTGGATTGTTTCTTCTCCTGATGATGCTGAGATTTTATTTGTCAAAACTGATAAAAATTCTTATCAAGCCAATGAAAAGGCTAAAATTGAAATCAGCTATACTGGTCCAGCGGATATTCGTGTTGGAGGAGGTAAAGCTCAACTTCAAATAAAAATGTTTGATCAAAAAGGAAATCTAGTTGGAGAAGTTCAAAAAGAAATTGATCTTAAAGTAGGAACTGAAATCATTGAAGTGCCAGTTAAAAGAAAAGTAGAAAATCCAAAAATTGAAGTAGCAATTGTCAAAGAGGGAAAAGTTTTAGATTCTCATGAAGTTCAAGTAAATCCGTTTGTAAGTTCGGAAAAAAAGCCAAGCTTTTTTGAGAAAAATAAAAATATTATTCTTCCTTTGGGCGTTCTTTTGGTTGTACTGATCGTCTTAGTGATTTTCCTAGTGTTAAAAAAATAATTTCATGAAAAGAAAAATTTTATTATTTCTTGTTTTACTTGGAATAGGGGTTTTTTTTAAAACCAATACCTTTGGCGCAGAATTATTGATTCATCGGAGCAGTGAACCAAGTGGGTTTAATGATTTTGGATACCTTGTAAATCGTCCTTATCCTGGAGAAACTTTTAACCCAGGACAAATAATTAGATTTCAAGGATATGTTACTCTTCCTGGCTGTCATAATGGTCTTTATTACAACAAAATCACTTTTTATGTAAGTGATAAAAAAGTATGGTGGGAAGGTAAAAATGCTTGTTACAACTGCCTTGGCGCTTCAAGTGGTTATGAAGGAATTATCATTCCTGATGATCAGAGCTGTTTCTGCTGTTATGGAGGGCAATGCGGAGATGAAAAAGGAGGCTACGACTGTGAAAAAGTTTTTTTTGAAACAGGCTGTTCTGCTGTAGTGATTGACGAATACCGCAGCACAATACCTGGCTATTACAAACTTTATAAATTCGGTGCTATCTATCCTCCAGACATTCCCTACCAAGGACATCCAGCAAGAAGGTACGATAACATTGAATTTAATCGAACTTATATCCTTCCTTCTGATATCTGTGAAAAACTTAATCTCGAAGAAGGAGAAAAAAATAAAGTTTATTTCTGGATTCAATATTCTGGAGTTCATTCAGATTGCTCTTGGCATTCAGCAATCATTTATCAAGAAGGCTATATTGACTGTTCAGTTCAAACACCACCACCCCCACCACCACCACCACCTCCTCCTCCTCCACCTCCTCCTCCACCGCAACCACCTACACCTCCATCTCCACCACCATCTCCACCAAGTCCATCAGGAGGTGATGTAACTCTTACTTCCAACCTTACTGCTAATTGGATTTGGCAAACCAAACCTTTAACTTTGACTTGGCATGCTACTCCTCCAACTTTACCTGATAATTGTTCTCTAAGTAGTGCTCAATGCCGAAGATGGATTGAAATTTGGAATCCTTTTGAAAATGTGAGGTTAATTAATACAGCTTATGGTGATAGAATTCCTCATGATAATTGGACCTCTGGCTGGAGTGGGCAACTTTCTGGTACCATCACTACCTATCCTGGCTCTGGTCCACCAGATCCTCAAACTGGAAGCCAGCCCAGAAACTGGATTGGAAAGCTTTGGATTTACAATGTTAAATGTAGATTCGAAATTGTATGCACAGTATGCGACGATGAAGGAAATTGTGTAACTCATACTAGCTCTATTACCAGAGGAGCTGATTTAGAAGTAAATGTCAAACCAAGACCAATCTGGCAAGAAGTGTTTCCGTTTTAATTCGTTTGATTCAAAACCATGAAAAAAATTTTAATCTCTCTCCTTTTAATTGGACTTGGAATTTTTTTAAAAACAAACACTTTCGGAGCAGAATTATTAGCCCACTGGGGAATTGAACCAAGTGGAGGTGGTGAATTTGAATATCTTGTAAATCGCCCTTATTCTGGAGAGACTTTTACTCCAGGAGGAGAAGTCAGATTTCAAGGATATGTCACTCTTCCTGGCTGTCATAATGGTCTTTATTACAACAAAATCACTTTTTATGTAAGCGAACCTGAAAAACTCCACTATGAACTTGAAAATGCTTGTAATAATTGTCTTGGCGCTTCAAGTGGTTATGAAGGAATTATCATTCCTGATGATCAAAGCTGCCAATGCACTCTAGGAAGAAAATGTGGTGATGAAAAAGGAGCTTTCAATTGTAAAAACGTTTACAAGGATAATTGCTTTGCTATTGTAATTGATGAAGATCGAAAAATTCCCAAATTCTATAAATTTGGCACTACCTATCCTTCTGATATTCCTTACAAAGGACATCCAGCAAGAAAAACTGATAAAGTTGAATTTAACAAAACCTATACCCTTCCTTCTGATATTTGCAAAAAACTTAATCTCAAAGAAGGAGAAAAAAATAAAGTCTATTTCTGGATTCAATATTCTGGACTCCACTCCGACTGTGCTTGGCATTCAGCAATTGTTTATCAGGAAGGCTATATTGACTGTTCAACTCAAACTTCACTTCCACCCTCACCACCACCTCCACCTCCAGAGCCAGAAGGGATTCCTCCAATAGCTGAACTTATTGCACCTGAGATTGCAATTGAGAATACTACTGTGACTCTTGATGGATCGAAATCGCGTGACCCTGATGGAAATTATCTCGATTATTCATGGGGGGTGAAGGACTGGTGGGGTGGTGGTAGTTGGGGTTGGTGGGGTTGGGAATACACTGCTCCCTGGAAACTTGAAGTATTTGGGGAACCAGAGATTATTAACTCAATTTCTCCGATTGCTTCTTTGAAGATTCCTTATCTTCCAATTGAAGACCGATTACTTCCACCAGAAGCATTTGATTATGATCCTAATGAATTTTTAATTCCGGTAGATAAATGGGAATTAGATCTCTACTATTATCAGCCGAATAAGCTCTATTCTTATCTTGACCCTCTTCCCGAAGCCATTCCCCCCAAGTCTTTAGTTCCTTATCTTCCTTCAGGATTAGTAGAACAGTTCAAAAAATATATTGAAGAATCAATCGAGTGTTTTAAAGATGAAAAAAGAAGATGGAATGAAAGAAAAGAATGTTTTATAAATCTTAAGTCCATTACTGGGTATTTTAAGAATTTAAAAGAGAATTGGCGTTATGTTCAAGAAAGAGAAGGGTATTATTCTCGTCCTTTTCCTCGGAATTATGGTTTTCCTATTGATCTGGAAGGAATTGAAAGTTATATTGAGGAATACAAAAATAAAAAAATTGAAAAGGTCTATAATAACTGCTCAAGCGGAATTCGCGTAAAGCTTCATGTAGCTGATCTAGATGGTTTAGTTGATGGAGCTACTGCTTTGGTTAGGGTTCTTCCTTTCAATCTCCATCCAATCGCCATCATTGCTGCTTCAAAAAATGAGATAGAAATAGAAACACCGTCTGGAAGATTAACAAAACGGAAGATCTTTGGAGGCTATGAAGGAGAAACAATTACCCTTGATGGTTCCTATTCTTTTGATCCTGACGGAGGTTCAATTACCAAATATCAGTGGGAAGTAGGTTATCAGCCCCCTCCAAGTTGGACTATCGGAAGAGAAGGAGTAAAAATTCTTAACCCAGAAGAAAAAATAGTTCAAATCAAACTTCCTCACCTTGCCTCTAATATTGACCGAACTGATTTTGGAATCTGTCTTCGAGTTTGGGACGATGAAAATACTCCTTCTCCTTATGAATGTGTTAAACTTTGGATTTATAAAAAACAAACCGTTACAGTTTCTCTCACTTCTGATCTTACCACTGACTGGATCTGGCAAACCAAACCTTTGACCTTAACTTGGGATTCTGAAAATGCCTCAGAATGTCGTCGATGGATCGAAATCTGGAATCCTTTTGAAAATGTAAAATTGAAAGACACCTCTTTAGGTGATAAAATCCCTTATGATAACTGGACTTCTGATTGGAATGATCAGCTTTCTGGCACCATCACTACCTATCCTGGCTCTGGGCCACCAGATCCTCAAACTGGAAGCCAACCCAGAAACTGGATTGGAAAGCTTTGGATTTATAAAATTGAATGTAAAGATAACTCAGGAAACACCAAAGAAGCTCATCTTAAAGTAAATGTTAAACCAAGACCAATCTGGCAAGAAGTGTTTCCGTTTTAATTCAAGGCGAAAACTAGACCAATAATTTTTGGCGTCAGATTGTTTTAAAATTTTGGGATACCATTGAAAAAAAATTTTGGTTTAAACCCTTTGTGGATAACTTGACTTGATTAAAATTTGTTTTTAGAGAAAATTTAAAATAAGAAACCATGAATATTTCCAAACAATTTTTAGTTGTCTTTTTGTCTATTTTAATAGTAACCTCTTTAGTTGTTATTGGTATTGTTGGTGGAAAGAAATATTTTGCCCAGCAAGAGGCAAAACATCAGTTATATTTGGATTATCTTCAAAAAGGAGATGATTTTTTAAGAAAAGGCGAATTTTCTAAAAGCATAAATTCTTATCTTGAATCTTTAAAATTTGCTAAGAAAAATGAGGAATATATTGTAAGACGAAACATAGCTTTAGCGTATGCCGCAGAAACTCAATCTAAATATTCCACTTCTGTTCCAAAAGAAGCGTTTGATCAAATAGAAAAAGCAATTGAGCAGGCACCAGATGATTCAGAAAGTTATAGAATAAAAGGTTATCTTTTAGAAGTTTCATTTAATTTCCCAGAAGCGATAAAATTTTATAAAAAAGCAATTGAAAAAGATCCTAATAATGCTTTTGCTTGGGGAGGATTAGCCCATTGCTATTTTTATTTAAACAACGTAGAAGAAGCAAAGAAATCTCTTTTAAAAGCTTTTGAAATAAGCCCTTCTGATCCTTTAATTTCACTGGCAATGGTAAATTTCATTTTAATTCCAGAAAAAAATTATGATAAAGCTTATGATCTTTTAAATAGAGTAATCATTAATCCTAATATTCCCCCAAGAAGGCGGGCTGAGGCTTACAATTTATTAGGGAGAATCATGTTAGATAAAAAGGAATATGAAAAAGCAAAAGATTATTTTGAAGCAGCATTATCAGAAGATCCTAATTATTCCCTTTCCTATGCTCTAGAAGCTGCCTCCTTAATTTTAGGTTTTTTGGAAAATAAAATAAGCAGTAAGGAAGTGACTAAAGTTATTGAGCTATTAAATAAAGGGCAAGAAATTAATCCCTCAGATGCAAGAATAAAATATTGGTATGGTGTGTTTATGAGTCTCATCGGTCAAAATGAAGCAGCAAAAGCAATGCTAAATCTTGCTTTAGATACCGTGGATAAAGATATAACTTTGTGGGGGCCAGAGGTAAAAAATACATTAAAAGGAAGAATATATTTCAATCTTGCCAGTGTTTATTCGAAAACACTTGAAACAGAAAAAGCGATAGAATCACTTAAAAAAGCTATTTCTTATGATCCTAGTTTGAGAGAAACGTTGAAAAACCCTTATGTAATAGAATTTCATTTTAAAAATATTAAGAAAAACAAAGAATTTCAAAATTTAATTGGCAATATCTAAAAACATGAATAAACCAGTAGTAAAAATCATACTTATAGGAATGATAATTTTACTGGCAGTTATTTTTTTGAGCAATGTGACCGTTGCTGAAACATCAACTGCAGAAACATTAACTACAGGAGTAAAATATTATGTTCTCAAATCATATGATAATGAAGGAAATTTGATAGGGGAATATGAAGTTTCTCCTAATGATGTAGAGGATATGTTGAACCATCAGGAAGAGAAAAAGAAAGAATGGTCGGAAATGTATGGACACCCCCCAGAAGCTTGGGAGATATATGTAGATGATGATGGAGTTGTTCATGTAGACTGTGACAATGGTTACTACAATAGATATGAACCTGTTCCAGCCGAACCAACTAAACCAGCCGAACCAACCGAACCAACTGAGCCAACTGAGCCAACCGAACCAACTGAGCCAACTGAATCTACTGAGTCTACTTCTCCTCAAACTGAAGCTCCCTCTCCTACTTGTACTCCATCCTGCGGTTCTTGGAGTAGTTGTGACGTTCCCTGTGGTTGGGGCACTCAAAGTAGAACTTGTATTCGTTCAGATTGTTCCACTTATACTGAAACGCAACGATGCTTTGCTGGACCTTGCGTAAGTCTTACTTCTAGTTTTACTGGCAATTGGATTTGGCAAACCAAACCTTTAACCTTAACTTGGACTTCTCAATATGCTTCAAAATGTCGTCGATGGATTGAAGTTTGGAATCCTTTTGAAAATATCAGATTAATCAATACAGCTTATGGTGATAGAATTCCTCATGATAATTGGACCTCTGGCTGGAATAATCAACTTTCTGGTACTATCACTACTTATCCTGGTTCTGGTCCACCAGATCCTCAAACTGGAAGCCAACCTAGAAACTGGATTGGAAAGCTTTGGATTTATAAAGTTGAATGTGAAGCTTCAGGAATTACTAAAACAGCTGAATTTCAGATAAATGTTAAACCAAGACCAATCTGGCAAGAAGTGTTTCCGTTTTAATTTAAAGCAAAGACAAGAGCAATAATCTTTTTTGCTCCTGCTTCTTTTAAAATCTTAGCCAGCTCTTGAAGAGTGGCGCCACTGGTATAAACATCGTCAAATAAAATAATATTTTTTCCTTTAACTTTTCTTTTTTCTAAAACTTTAAAAATTCCTTTTACATTTTCTTTTCGCTCCTCAAAATTTAGCTTGGTTTGATCTTTGGCAGGTTTTATTTGAGCTAAAATTTTTTCTGAAAATTCAAAATTAAGTTTTTGAGCAATTTTTTGAGCAAAAAGAGCGCTTTGGTTAAAGCCTCGAAAATATTTTTTTCTTCTTGAAATTGGCACTGGAAGACAAAGAAAATTTTCTTGAAGTAAAAAATCTAGAAAAGAAGTTTTTTCAAGATAAAGAAAAATTAAAGCTGCAATTAAATTTGAAAGATCTTTGATAAGTTCATATTTATAAGCTTCAACAATTCTTGAAATAATTGGGGAAGAATAATTAGTTGCCGCTCCTAGAGCATAAAGAAAATTTTTTTGACGAGGATGATAGCAGCGCGAAATCTTTAGTTTATTTGAATTTTTGAATTTTAAAACAAAAAGCCTTTTTTTGCAGATAGGGCAAAACAAACTGCTATTAATTTGAATCTTTTCTAAACAATTTTGACAGAGATAAATTTTGTTTTCTTTTTCTAAAAATTTTCCACAAAAAATACATCTTTTCGGAAAAATTAAATCAAAAAAGTTTTCCAGAATTTTCTCTTTAAAATCAGAAAATTTGTGATATAATTTCATAAAGAAATTTTACCATGTTTTTTTCCCGGCTTCAAAATTTTTTGGGACTAAAAAGGAAAATTTTAGCGATTGATATTGGTTCTACCACTATCAAAATTGTGGAACTTACCTGCGGTCTCGAAAACAAAGTTTATCTTGAAAACTATGGTTATTTGGAAAATTACGGGCACCTAGAAAGAATTAATAATGCTTTTCAAACTTCAGAACTGAAAATGCTTGAAAGAGAAGTGGCTAAAGTAATTTCTTTTTTGCTTAGAAAAATGAGAGCAAAAACTAAAGAAGTTGTTTTTGGAGTTCCGATTTATTCTGTTTTTGCCACCACAATTGAACTTCCTCCAATGCCAGAAGGAGATCTTAAAAAAGCTATTCCTTATCAAGCAAAACAATACATTCCTTTTCCCCTCTCTGAAGCTTATCTTGATTGGTTTATTATTCAACCAAGCGAAGAAGAAATTAAATTTAGAAATCTTAACAAACAAATTGTTTTTCTTTTAGCTTATCCTTATGATATCGTTTCAAGATATGAGAGAATTGCCAAGCTTTGCAATTTAAAATTAAAATTTTTGGAGCTGGAAAGTTTGGCTTTAGGAGAATCAATTATTTCAGAGAAAGATCCTGTTTTTGTTCTTGATATTGGCTCTCGGGTCACCAATTTGATAATTTTTGACAACCAATTTCTTAGAATTCATCGTTATTTTGATCTTTCATCAGGTGATCTTACTGAAGTCATTGCTTCAGGTTTGAAAATTGATGTTTGGCGAGCCGAAAAATTTAAAACTCAGGTTGGTTTAAAACCTTCAGAAGCTGAAAAAGAAATTTCAAGTTTAATGTATCCGGTAATTGATTCGATTTTAAGAGAAGTTTCTAAACTAAGAGATTTTTATCTTCATAAAACTGGCCGAAAAATAAAAAAATTGATTTTAGCTGGCGGAACAGCAAATATGCCTGGTTTTTTAGAATACTGCGCCTCTCAATTTCCAGAAATGAAAGTAGAAAAAGCCAATGGATTTTCAAAAATTATTTATCCAAAAGAACTTGAACCTCTTATTAAATATCTAAAAACCACCTTTTCAGTTTCTAATGGACTTGGCTTAAGATATTTCCATAAAACTTAAAGTTATCCACAAGAAAAATTTTATTTTAACTAAAAATCAGGTATAATTAAAATATGTTTTACTACGGTCCTTCGGTTGAAACTGAAAGAGAAAAATATCCTTTGCCTTGGAAGCTTTTTTTTGGCACTTTGATTTTTGCCCTTCTTTGTTTTGGTTTTTATTTTCTTTCTGATAGATTCCTTCTTCCTTCTTTAAGAGAAAAAAATCAAAATTTAAGAGTTGAAATTAAAAGTCTTGGAAAAGAAATTGATGAGGAGAGCCGAAAAAAGGTAGTGCTTTTTTGGAGCCAAACCCAAAATTTGAAAAAAATTTTAAAAGAACATCCTTATCCCACCAAGCTTTTAGATGTCATTGAAACTTTAACTCCAAAAGGAGTTAAAATTACTCGACTTAATGCTGATTTAGAAAAAGGAATTTTAAAAATCTATGGAGAAAGTGATGAGCTTAATTTAGCTTACTTTTTGGCTTCTTTAGAAAAAAACAAAGATTTTTCTAATGTTAGAATTAAAACTTTTGGTGAAGGAAAGTTTTATTTAGAATCAAATTTTGATTTAAATTTGGTAAAATTTTAAAAATTATGAAAAGCATCCCTCGAATTTTAATGATCACCGCTAGTGTTTTTTTCCTTCTTATGGGAATTTGGGTTCTTTTTAGTTATGATTATCCATTACTTCAAGAAATAGTAAGAAGTTGGCAAGAAAAAAAGCTTCTTGAAAAAGAATATCAATTTGAAAAAGAAAAACTTAAAAAAATTCAAGAAATTTTTGAAGCCTACCATTCTTATCTTCCTGCAAAAGAAAGACTTTCCCTTCTTCTTCCAGAAAAAGTAGAAAACGGGGAAATTGTTTATCAGCTTAAAGGTTTGGCTGATATTTCAAATGTTAGTTTAAATCGAGCCGTGTTTAATGAAATTAAACTTGAAAAAGAAGGACCGGCATATCTTAAAAAAGAAAAAGAAAAAAAATTAACTAAAGATTTTGGAATCATTTCTATTGCCTTGGAAGCTGAAGGTGATTACCCTTCCATTAAAGAATTTTTGAGAAAAATTGAAACCAATATCAGAGTAATGGATGTTAAAAAAATGGAATTTTTCAGCACTGAAAAAGGTCTTAAAGGAAGTTTTACGATTCACACCTATTATCAACATCAATAAAAATGGCAGTTAAAGTTGGAAAAAAAGCAAAAAAAAGTTTAAGAATAATTTATCTGATTATCGTCTTGGCGTTAATTTTTGTTGGTTTTATTATCTTTAGAAAAATCCAAAGTGTTAGAAAAGAAGTAGTAATTAAAGAAAAATTTGATGTTACTGAAGGACTTGAAAAAATCTCAGTTAAAGAAGCAGAAGTAGTTTTAAAAAATCCAGCTTTTTCAAATTTTAGATCTTATGTTCCAAAGCTAATTATTCCTCCTGGAATTTTAGGAAAAGAAAATCCATTTAAATAAAAAACTATGCACCCTCTTTTAAAATACCTTTTAGAAAATGGCAAAATTTCAAAACCTTTAGCGGAAAAGATTGAAAAAGAAAGTGAAGTTTTAGAAAAAAGAATTGAAGAAATTTTGATAGAAAGAGAAATTTTATCTGAAGATGAGCTGGCTCAGATAAAATCAAAACTTTTAGGTCTTCCTTGTCGTTTTTTAAAGGAAGACGAAAAAATTCCTTCTGAAGTTTTAAATCTTATTCCTGAAGAGGTTTCAAAAAATTATCAAATTATCGCTTTAGGAAAAAAAGGAAATGTTTTAGAAGTTGGAATGGTTTATCCTGAAGATGAAAAAGCTCAAGAGGCTTTAAAATTTTTGGCAAGAAAGTTAAATGTTGATTTGGAAATTTATCTTATAAGAAAAAAAGATTTAGAAATTGCTTGGCGAGGGTATGAGCTTTTTGATAAAGAACTCGCCGAAGTCTTTGAAGAAATAAGAAGGCAAGGAAGAAAATTTCGACCGGTTCAGCGAATTATTAATCTTGAAGAAGCCACTGGCATTATTGGCGAAGAAGCTCCGATTATAAAACTTGTTTCTATTCTTTTAAAATATGGTGTTCGATACCAAGCTTCTGATATTCATATTGAGCCTTTAAAAAATAAAACTCGAGTAAGGTATCGAATTGATGGTGTTTTAAAAACAGTCGCTTATCTTCCTTTAGAAATTTTATCGCCAGTAATTTCTCGAATTAAAATTCTTTCTCAGCTCAAAATCGATGAAACCAGAATTCCTCAAGATGGAAGATTTACTACCATTATTGATGGTAAAGAAATTGATTTTCGAGTTTCTACTTTTCCCACTGCAGTTGGTGAAAAAGCGGCTTTAAGAATTCTTGATCCTGAAGTTGGTTTAAAAAAATTTGAAGAACTTGGTGTTGCTTTTACTAATAAAGAAATCATTGAAAAAGCTTTAAAAAAACCTTTTGGAATGGTTTTGGTAACTGGTCCGACTGGATGTGGTAAAACTACTACTTTGTATGCTTTAATTCAAAAATTGAGAAAAGAAGAAATTAATATCGTTACCTTAGAAGACCCAATAGAATATTTCATTGAAGGTATCAATCAATCTCAAATTAGACCTGAAATTGGCTATACTTTTGCTTCTGGTCTTCGTCAAATTTTAAGACAAGATCCTGATGTCATTATGGTTGGAGAGATTCGGGATGAAGAAACCGCCGCTTTAGCAGTTCATGCTTCTTTAACTGGTCATCTAGTTCTTTCAACTCTTCATACCAACAATGCCATTGGAGTTATTCCTCGCTTGGTAGATATGGGTGTTCCCACTTATCTTTTACCTTCTTCATTGGCAGTAATGATTGCCCAAAGACTTGTTCCAAGACTCTGCCCTTATTGTAAAGAAAAATATCAAGCTGATCCAAAAACTGAAGAAATTATTGATAAAGCACTTTCTTCTTTGCCAGAAAAATTAAAAGAAAAAATTAAATTTGAAAAACCTTATTATCTTTGGCGAGGTAAAGGTTGTCCCAAATGCCGCTTTCGAGGTATCTCGGGACGAATTGCCATTTTTGAAGCCTTTGAAATGACTGAAAATTTGGCTAAAATTATTAGTGAAGGTATAGATGAGGAAAAAATTTTTGAAGAAGCGAAAAGACAAGGCATGCTTACAATGCGGCAAGATGGAATTTTGAAAGCTTTGGAAGGTATTGTTCCCTTGGAACCCGTTTTAAGAGAAACCGAAGAATAAAAAATCTATGAGCGAATGGAAACAAAAAATGCATTATTTAATGGAACTTTGCGCCAAACATGGCGCTTCAGATTTGCATTTGATTGTTGGAAGAAGACCGGTTTTAAGAATTGATGGCAATTTAATCCCGATTTCAAAAGAAGAAGTTTTAACGCCTGAGATGACTCAAAATTTAGTTTTTTCTATCCTTACCGAAGAGCAAAAAGAAAAATTTTTAAGATACAAAGATTTGGATTTTTCTTATTCTCTTGAAGATAAAGCCCGCTTTCGAATTGCAATTTATTTTCAGCGAGGTTTTGTTTCCGCTTCTTTAAGATTAATTCCTTCTCGAATCCGAACTATTGAAGAACTTAATCTTCCACCAGTACTTCATCGTTTTGCCAAATATTCTCAAGGATTTGTTTTGGTGACCGGTCCGGCTGGTCATGGAAAATCAACTACTTTAGCGGCAATTTTAGATGAAATCAATCATACCCGAATGGATCATATTGTTACCATTGAAGATCCAATTGAGTACATTCTAGTCCAAGATCGAGCTTTAATTGATCAAAGAGAAGTCGGTACTGATACTCTTTCTTTCCATCGAGCTTTGAGGGCAGTTTTGAGACAAGATCCTGATGTCATTATGGTAGGCGAGATGAGAGATCCTGAAACAATGGCGGCTGCAGTGACTGCCGCCGAGACCGGTCATTTAGTTTTTTCAACTTTGCATACCAATTCTGCTTCCCAAACTATTCATCGAATTATTGACTCTTTCCCAGCGGCTCAGCAAAATCAGATTAGAAGCCAGCTAGCCAGCACTTTGGTGGGTGTAATCTCTCAAAGATTAATTCCCAGAATTGAAGGAGGAAGAATTCCGGCTTGTGAGGTAATGTTTGTGAACTCGGCTATAAGAAACTTGATTCGAGAAAATAAAATTTATCAAATTGATCTTATTATTGAGACTTCTTATGAGGAAGGAATGATTTCTTTAAATCGTTCCTTGGCAGAGTTGGTAAAGCGGGGCGAGATTTCTCTTGAACAAGCTGAATTTTATTCTTTAAATCCAAGAGATTTAAGATTGCTTTTAAAAGAATCTTAATTTATGCTTTTTTCTTATTCAGCTCGAGATGAAAAAGGAAAGCTTGTTGCTGGAAAAATCAGAGCACCTTCAAGAGAGACGGCAATTTCTTTGCTGCTTCAAAGAGGTTATTATATTCTTTCTTTAACTGAACTTGAAAAAAAATCAATTTTTAGAAGGATTGTTGAATTTTTCCGAAGAGTCGGAAAAAAAGATCTTTTAATTTTTTGGCGTCAATTTTCGGTTCTTTTAAGCGCTGGCGTCCCTATTGATCGTTCTTTAAAAACTCTTTATCGGCAAACCAGAAACCCAAACCTAAAAAAAGCTTTAGGAGAAATTATTTCTGATGTTGAGGAAGGTCTTTCTTTATCAAATGCTTTTGCCAAGCATCCTTATATTTTTTCTGAATTTTTTGTCCAGCTTTTGAGAGCAGCAGAGATTTCAGGAAGGGTAGAGCAAACCGTAAATTACATTGCTTCCTATCTTGAAAGAGAAGTTTCTTTTTCAAAAAGAGTTTTTCATGCTTTAACTTATCCAACAATTGTTATTGCTATTTTTATTGCAGTTGTGGTTTTAATCACGATTTTTGTTTTTCCTCAACTTTCTGATCTTTTTGAAGCAAGTCAAGTAAGTCTTCCTTGGATTACTCGTTTCTTTCTTTCTCTTGGAAATTTTTTTGTTTCTTGGGGAGTTTTTATTCTTATTTTTTTAATTCTCTTAGTTGTTGCTTTAATCAACTACTTTCGAACTCGGGAAGGAAAAGCTTTATGGTCTGAAATTCAGCTAAGACTTCCCATTTTTGGTGATCTTTTTAAAAAAATTGCAGTGGTAAGATTTTCCCAAGGAGTAGCAGTGCTTTTGAAAGGAGGCATTTCTCTTCCAACTGCAATTGAGATGGGAGGAAAAATTACGGCTAATGTTGTTTTTGAAGAAGCGGCTTTTGAGATTGCTGAAGGAGTAAGAAGGGGAGAAAGCTTTTCTAATTTAGTTGCTGGCTATCCCAAACTTTTTGGAGAAATTGTTAGTGCTATGATTGCTGTTGGTGAAGAAACTGGAAAAATTGACGATCTTTTAGAAAAAGTAGCCCAGTATTTTCAAGAAGATGTTGATAGTAAACTTTCCATCTTGTCAGAATTAATTCAACCGATTATAATTGTCATCTTAGGAATTTTTGTTGGAACTTTGGTTGCTGCTGTTCTTTGGCCAATTTACAGTTTGATTTTAGCAATTTAAAGGTCGAAAAAGTTAAATAAAATTCAATGAATAAAAAATCCTTTACTTTAGTTGAACTTTTGGTAGTCGTTGCCATCATTAGTATTTTAGCTGCCGGGCTTTTAGTAGGTTTGGGAACGGCTCGAAAAAAAGCCCGCGATGCTCGTCGACTGGCTGATTTAAGGAATGTTCAAAGCGCCCTGGAAGCTTATTATGCCCAAAATAATGAATATCCTGCCGCTACCAGCTGGGATGATTTAGAAGATGCTTTAAGCAATGCTGGGATTACTTCTCAACTTCCAAATGATCCTTTGAAAGGGTGGAGCTATGATTATACTGACTGTGATAGTAAACAGCGCTATATTATTCGAGCCAAATTAGAAGATCCAACTCATAATTGTCCTCCTAATTATACTCCTCCTTCAACTGCTGGCTGTAGTGATGCTAGTTTCACCTGCCCGGCAGATTGCAGCTGGGTTTGCATTACTTTCAAATAAATGGTTCTTGTTGAAATTTTTCTTTTTGTTTTTGGTTTAGTTTGGGGAAGTTTTTTAAATGTTTTAATTTTCAGATATAATCCAAATCAAAAATTTGATTTTTTAAAGATAATTTCTGGAAGATCAAGGTGTCCTTATTGTAAAAAGAAGCTTTTAAAAAGAGATTTAATTCCAATTTTAAGTTTTTTCCTTCTTAAAGGAAAATGCCGATTTTGTCAGAGAAGAATTTCTTTTATTTATCCTTTAGTTGAGTTTCTTTGCGGTCTTTTTACCCCTTTAATTTTCATCAAAACTTATCCTAATCTTTTTTTGTTTCTGTTATGGTTTTTAATTTTTTCGACTTTAATCGTTCTTTCCTTTATTGATTTGAGGTTTCTTTGTGTTCCCAATCAGCTTTTAAATTTTTTTCTTCTTTTAAGTTTGATTTTAGTTTTTTTTCAAAATTCTCCTTCCCATTATTTTTGGAACATTTTCCCTCAATTTAAGATTAAAATTTTAAATCATCTTCTTGGAGGAATTATTTTTGGCTTTCCTTTATGGCTTTTTTCTCAAAAAACCAAAGAGAAACTTTTAGGTTTTGGAGATGTCAAAGCAATCCTGGCTTCAAGTTTTCTTTTTGGCTGGCCAAAAGCAATCCTGGTTTTTAATCTTTCTTTTCTTCTTGGAGGAATTGGAGCTTTAATTTCAATGCTTTTTTTCAAAAAAAACTTTCATTCCAAACTTCCTTTTTTGCCATTTTTAGCTTTAGCCATCTTTTTAACTTTCTTTTTAGAAGATCAAATTTTAAATCTTTATTTAAGTCTTTTTGAAACATGAAAAAAGCCTATACCATTGTTGAGTTATTAGTGGTAATAAGTTTAATCATTATTTTTTCTGGAATAGGAGTTTATTTCTCTCAAAAGACCAAGCAAGTAAATAAACTTGAGCGGGCAAAGATTTTTTTGGCTTCAAAAATTCATCTGGCAAGAAGTTTAGCTTTATCACCTCAAAAAATAAATGGAAAACAACCATTTGGTTTTGGAATTTACATACCTTCTTTTCCAACTAATCATTTTTATCTTTTCGCTGATTTAGATAACAATCATCAGTGGACTGATAATTCTGAAACAGTTGAAGAATTTTCTTTAGAAAAACTTACTGAAATCTCTTCTGCCGATCTTTCAGTTGGAGGCGTTTTTCAGCTTCATCTCTTTTTTGCTTTTCCTGACGCTAAAGTTTATTTTAATGGCGATGAAAAAGTAAAGTTTGCGAAAATTACTTTAAAAGAAAAAAGCAGCGGAAGAGAGGGAGAAGTTTATGTTAATCAATTAGGTCAAATCAGTTTTTAAGATAAAAAAACTTCCACTATCTTTCAAAATCAAAACAAAACCTTCTTTTTCAAAGTACCAAAAATCTTTTACTTTTTCTGATAAAGGATAAAAATTAACTGGTTTTCGAGGATCAAGCTCAACAAAAAGAAGCTTTTTTTCATCTAAAACAAAAACATGCCAGTGATCTTTGTAAAATTCAATTTTTTTAACCGAAGAAAAACTAATTAGCTGATCTACTTTTCCTTTATTTCTAATTACTGGAGAGAAAATTTTTTTAAGATATTTTATCTTAATCTTTCCATCGTTTAAAAAGACAAGTTTTTCTTTATCAGGCAAAATAAGATCAGCTTTTAAAGGTTTTTCATTTAAAAGTTTTTTTCTCTCTAAATCAAAAACAAATTTTCCTTCTTTTTTAACAAAAATCAAAAATCGGTCTTGTTTTAATTTTATTTTTTCTAATTCCAAACTTGAAGTTGAACTTGAAGTTAAAAGAAAATCAAGAGGAATAACTTCTTTGCTTTTAGAAAAAAGATTTTCTTTGACAAGATTATTTTCCTTGTCAACTAAAAAAATTTCACCTTTTTTTGGATTAATTTCAAAAAATTTTTCCTTTATTTTTCTTAACCTTTTTATTTTTCCTTCTAAAAGATCAAATTCAAAAATTGACTTTTCTTTTTGATTTGAAATTTTTCCTAAAAAAAGTAATTTTTCTGAAGAGAAAGGAAAAGGAAAGACTTTTTCAACCTCAAGCTTTTTAGGCAAAAACTTTTTTTCAAATTTTTTTTCTTTTAAATCAAAAATTTTTAGCTGATTTTTATCTTTAAAAATTAACTTTTGCTCTTTTTCTAAAACTGCCATCAAAGGAAGACTGCTTTTTAAAACAAAATTTTCTTCAAGATCTTTTTTGATAAGTTTTACCTTTCCAAAGGAAACTAGCTCTGGAAGAACTTCAATACTTTTTTTCCACTCAAAATAGCCTTCTTTTTTGATTTCTAAAAAATATCTTCCTGGCAAAAGTGCCTCAAAAAAATAACCTCCAAAAAGTCTTTTTTTTGGATGAGCCAATTTTTTATCTAAGAAAAAAGAAATTTTTTCCTCAGGTTCAACTTCAAGATAAATCGCGCCAGTTTTTTCAATTTTTGGTTTCTTTTCAGTAAAAGAAACTTTAACCCCAAAAAAAGAAAAAGATAAAAAGAGGAAGAAAACAAAAAAAAGAAAAACACAACTCCAAAAAAGAAAAGTTCTCCTTTTTTTGTTTAGAAGAATCATATTTTTGTAAAATTTTAATTCATTTTTTAAAAAAATAAATCCTCCGGCTTTTGCCGGAGGAGTTTAATTAAATTAATTCTTACTTTTTCTCTTCTTTTCTTTCAAAGCTTTCTTCGCTTTCTCAATAACACTTATAAGACTTTCAATCCAATAAGGTGGGAATTTCCGTGCTTTTTCATCTAGGTGTGAGTGATATTCTAAAATAAGTCTTCTTTCGAGTTCTTCGATTTCCTCTAAACTCAATACTTCAAAATTGAGGTTTGATAAATTCATATCTCCACCTCCTAAAAATTTTTTTAATTTTCTATCTAATTTTTAACAAATTTTTTCAAAGAAGTCAAGAGGGATTTTAAAAGAGTTATTTTTTGATAAAATTAAAAAAACTTGTATGGAAAAATTTTTTGAAATTTTAGAACATCCAGCAGATTTGAAAATAAAAGTTTTTGGAAAAGATTTAAAAGAAATTTTTGAAAATTCAATGAAAGCCATGGAGGAAAATTTACGTCCCGAAATTGATTTTTCTTCAAAATCAGAAATTGAAAGAGAAATTAAAATCAAATCTTTGGACTGGGAAACTCTTTTGGTTGATTTTTTAAGCGAAATTTTGTATCTTTCTTTAACTTACAAAGAAACTTATCAAAAAATAAAGTTTTTAAAATTTAAAGAATTTGAAATTGAAGCGAAAATTTTTGGAAAAAAAGTTAAAAGATTTGGCTTGGAAATTAAAGCAGTCACTTATCATGATTTAGAGATTAAAAAAACTGAAAATAATTGGCAGGCAACCATTCTTTTTGATATCTAATCTTTGACAAAAAAGCTTTTTTAGCTAAAATCAAAACCAAATGAAAAAAGAGTTCAATGTTTTAATTTGTGGTGTTGGTGGACAAGGAATTTTGACTTTAAAAAAAATTTTAGGCTTTGCCGCCATTAAAGAAAAAAAGAATTTCTTAGCTTCAGAGCTTCATGGCTTATCTCAAAGACAGGGGTCAGTGGCGGTTCATTTTAGATTAGGAGAAGTTTTCTCGCCATTGATTTCTGAAAATGAAGCTGATCTTATTTTAAGTTTAGATCTTTATGAAGCAAAAAGAAATTATAACTTTGCCCAAAAAGAAACTACTTTTGTCATCAATGATCATCTTTTTCCTTTTTTAAATGAAAGAGAAGAAGAAATTAAAGATTTTTTAAAGAAAAAATTTAAAAAAGTTTATTTTCTTCCAGCCAGCAAAATTTGCCAGGAGAAACTTAAAAGCGAGGTTTTTGCTGGCGTTTTTCTTTTAGGATTTTTAGCCAAAGAAAAAATTTTGCCTTTAAAAGAATCTTCTTTAATTTTTGGCATTGAAAATACTTTAAAAGAAAAAGGTCTAGTTCAAAACAAAGAAGCTTTTAATTTAGGAAAAAACTATGCTTGATTTAATTATCATCGGAGGCGGTCCAGCTGGAATTACGGCAGCAATCTATGCCGCTCGAAAAAAACTTAATACCCTTCTTTTAACCAAAGATTTTTTTGGTCAGGTCGCTCATGCTTTTTTTATTGAAAACTATCCTGGCTTTAAAAGAATAAAAGGAATGGATTTGATGAAAAAATTTAAGGCACATCTGGAAAAATTTGATGTCGCTGTTAATCAAGGGGAAAGTGTGGTGAAAATTAAAAAGAAAAAAAATTTCTTTGAAGTTTTAACTTCAGAGGAAGATCGCTATCAGGCTAAAGCCATTATCATTGCCAGTGGTGCTTCTCCAAGAAAGCTTGGTATTGAAGGAGAAAATAAATTTTTAGGTCGTGGCGTTTCTTATTGCACCGTTTGTGATGGTTTTTTGTTTTCTCAAAAAGAAGTGGCAGTAATTGGAGGAGGTAATGCTGGCTGTGAAGCTTCGCTTTATCTTCTTCCAATTGTGAAAAAAATCTATTTAATTGAAGCTTCAGATCGACTTCGAGCCGATCCGATAACCTTAGAAAGAATTTCTCAATCTAAAAAAATTGAAGTCCATTTAAAAACCAAAGTTCAAAGAATTGAAGGAAAAACTTCGGTTGAAAAAATTATTGTGGAAAAAGGAAAAGAAATAAAAGAGATTCCAGTAGAAGGTGTTTTTATTCAAATTGGAACTGTACCTGAAACTGATTTTGTTAAAGGATTAGTTAAAACCGATAAAAACGGAAAAATCATTATTAATCCTCGAACTGGCGAAACTTCTACCAAAGGAATTTTTGCTGCCGGTGATGTCACCAATACCATTTATCATCAAATTGTGATTGCCGCTGCTCAAGGAGCTATTGCGGCGCTTTCAGCGGCAAAGTATCTTGAAAATTTAAAAAAATAATTTATGGAAAAAGTTGTCGTTTATGTTGATGGTGCTTCTTTAGGAAATCCTGGTCCAGCTGGAGTTGGAGTTTATTTTAAAGAAGGACCAAAAAAATTGGCTCAAAAAAGTTTTTCTAAAAATGTTGGCAAAAAGACCAACAATCAAGCCGAATATCTTTCCGCGATTTTTGCTCTTGAGAAAGTAAAACAGATTCTTGGAAAAAAAGCTTCAAAAAATTTAAAAGTAGAAATTTTTTCTGATTCTGAAATCTTGGTTAAGCAAATGAATCATCTTTACAAAATTAAAGAAAAAAATTTGATTGACTTTTTTATCAAACTTCATAATCTTTGTTTAGATTTTAAAAAGGTCAAGTTTTATTTGATTGAAAGAGAAAAAAATAAAATTGCTGATCAGCTTGCCAAAAAAGCGGCTCAAAATTTATGAATAAAAATCTTTTTTATTTTTCGATTTTAATTTTTGTTTTAGCTTTTGGAGCCGGGCTTTGCCTTGGCGTTTTTTTAGGAAAATCTAATTCTCAAAAAATCGAAAAAATTTCTTTAAAAGAGGCTTCCCAAAGAGTGGTTGATTACACCAATAAATATCTTTTACCTGAAAATTTGAAAGCCATTTTAGTTGAACAAAGCTTTGATCAAGAAACTTCGCTTTACAAAATGAAATTAAAAGTTGGAAAAGAAGAATTTGAAGTTTATACCACTTTAGATGGAAAATATCTTTTTCCTCAAAGAATTGATATCACTTTAAGTCCTCAAGAGAAAATCTTAAGCCAAATTCCAAAAAAAGAAACTCCAGAAGCTTTGCTTTTTGTAATGAGTTTTTGTCCTTTTGGAAATCAGGCAGAAGAAATTATTTATCCGGTAGTAAAACTTTTAGGAGAAAAAGCCAAAATTGAACCTCATTATGTCATTTATCAAAATTATCTTGGCGGTGATCCTAACTACTGCCTTGAAAATGGAAAATATTGTTCCATGCACGGAATTGAAGAGCTTAAACAAGATATAAGAGAGCTTTGTATTTTTAAATATCAAAAAGAAAAGTTTTGGGATTATTTAATGGAAGTTGATGAGAAATGTTCTTTGGAAAATATTAAAACTTGCTGGGAAAAAATTGCCCAAAACCATCAAATTGATATTGAGAAAATAAAACAATGCGAAAAAAACGAAGCTCTTTCTTTGCTTGAAAAAGAAGTGGCTTTAAACCAAAAATATCAAGTTACTGGCTCGCCAACTTTAATTATTAATGGCTTTGAATATCAAGGAGAAAGAAATCCTCAAGCTTATAAAGATGCAATTTGTGCTGGGTTTTTAAATCCACCCAAGGAATGTAAAGAAACCCTTCCCACTTCAACTGACTTTCTGGGGTTCTGTCAATAAAAGATTTTCTTTTTCTTCAAAAGCTTCAATAATTGGTTCTAAATTTCCTTCCAAGATCTCATCAAAATTATAAAATGATTTGTTTATTCGATGATCGGTAATTCTTTTCTGGCAAAAATTATAAGTTCTTATTTTTTGAGCTCGAAAAGCACCTTTAATTTGATTTCTTCTTTCTTTTAAAAGACGCTCTCTTTCTTTTTCTTCTTCCATTTGATAAAGTTTGGCTTGAAGAATTCTTAAAGCAATTTCTCGATTTCTTTGCTGGGTTCTTTCTTTCTGGCAGGCAACCACAATTCCAGTTGGTTTATGTTTAATTCTCACTGCGGTTTCAACTTTATTAACATTTTGTCCTCCAGGACCAGAGGAGCGGAAAAAGCTAATTTCAAGATCTTCAGGTTTGATTTCAATTTTTTTTGCTTTTGAGGGCGTTAAAACTGCGACTGAAGCAGTTGAGGTATGAATCCGACCTGATTTTTCAGTAAAAGGCACTCTTTGAACCCGATGAACTCCAGCTTCGTATTTAAAATAATCATAGACATTTTTTCCTTTGATCTCAAAAACAATTTCTTTTATTCCGCCAAGATCGGTTCTTTTTTCATCTAAAATTGAAACCGAAAATCCTTTCTTTTGAGCAAATTTCTGATACATTGAAAAAAGATCAAAAGCAAACAAAGCCGCTTCTTCTCCTCCAACCCCAGCTCGAATTTCAACAATAATTTCATCAATTCTTTCTTTTTCTTCTCCTTTAATTTTTGCTTCAATTTCCTTTTCAATTCTTTCTTTTTTTTCTTTCAAATTTTTAATCTCCTCTTCAGCCAATTTTTTAATTTCAAGATCAGTTTCTTTTTCATAAAGCTCTAGGTTTGCTTCAATTTCTTTTTCAATTTTTTCTTTTTCTTCAAAAAGATCCAAAAGTTCTTTTAAATGGGTAAGTTTTTTTGAAAGCTCTTTATAGCTTTCAGAGAAAAAATTAGGCTCGATTTGCTGGAGCCTTTCTAAAGTTTTTTGGTATTCTTTTTCAATTTCTTTTTTATTAGCCACGGCGCGCTTTTTCAGCTTCTTTTCTTTTTCTTTCAAATTTTTCTACTCTTTTAGCAGTATCAACGATTTTTTCTTTTCCAGTATAAAAAGGATGGCATTGAGAGCAAATTTCAACTTTAATTTCTGGCACCGTTGCGCCAACGATAAATTCCGCGCCACAGGCGCATTTTACCTTAGCTTCTTTATAATATTTTGGATGAATTCCTTTTTTCATCGCTTTTAACTATACCATTTTTTTAATTTTTTTCAACCTCTTTTTCTAAAAGCTCAAAATAAAGCTTCATTAAAGTTTTAGTTACTTTTCCTGGCTTTCCTTTTCCAATTGTCTTTTGATCAATTTTTATTACCGGAAGAACCCCTTTTCCGGTAGCGCTAATAAAAGCTTCATCAGCTTCAAATACCTCAGAAAGCTTGATTTCTCTTTCTTTGACCTTAAAAAATTTTTTTGCCAGCTTAATCACTTTTTTTCGAGTAATACCTTGAAAAATTCTTTCTTTTGGAGTAATTAAGGTGTTATTTTTAAAAATGAAAAAATTGCTTGTGGCTGATTCTAAAACTTTTCCTTTAGAAACATAAAGTGGCTCTAAAGCTTTTTCTTTTAAAAGTCTTTTTTGGCTTAAAAGCAAAGGAAAATAAAAAGTATGTTTCATTTCAAAAAAAGGTCGCTCAAACTCAAAAGTAATAAGCTTTATTCCTTTTTCATAAAAAGATTTTGGAGGAAAGAAAAGTTTTTCTATCAAAACCAGAAAATTTGGTTTTCCAAGATAAGTTTTACCATCAAAAGTTTTGCCTCCACTTAAAATTAGCCTTACCGCACCATTTTTTACTTTGTTTTTTTCAATCAATTTTTTGATAATCTTTTCAATTTCCTTTTCTTTCAATTTAAAATCTTCTCCAAAAACCGTTTTGGCATTTTTTAAAAATCTTTTTAAATGATCCGAAAGAAAAATTGGCTTTCTTTGAAGAAAAATCAAATAATCAAAAATTGCCATGCCTCTTAAAAAGCCAAGCTCATTTAAAGGAAGCCTCACTTTTTTAACTTTAACAATCTTTTTTTGATAAAAGCAAAAAGGATAAAGCATTTTTAAAACTTGTAAATGAAGATAGAATAGCCAACGCGATCAAAAGGATGATAAGGATCTTTGAGCCAGCGATATTCATCTTCAGGTCTTCGTCTCTGTCCTGGATGAAGTTTTCCTTTAGCGCCTTGAAGATAAGTCAGCGATAAAGCAAAATAGCCTTCTGGTTTGCCTTTAGCTGACCACCAAGGGATAAATTTTTCTTTTAAATAATATTCCGGATCACCGCCACCAAAATAATCAACCGCAATTTTCTCAATTTTATGAGTTTCAACATATTTTTTCAATCGTTTTAAATCTTGACCCCAATCCAAATTAGAATTAACCACATATTTATATCCATTTTTAGGACCGCCAACAAACTGATTGAAATAAGCTAAAAAGTGAGGGAAGATAAAAAGAGTTTCTAAAAGATACCAAAAAACTAAAACTGAAATCAAAAGAATCTTAAAATGGAATTTAATTTCTCTTAATCCAATAACAATTGCTCTTAAAACAATGTTTTTTGGAAAAACCTTAATTGAGGGCTTTGCCCATTCTTTTAAGGCGCCAGCTGAAAGAATATAAATGAAAGGCACGGTTGGAAGAATATGCCGAATACCAATGTTTAAAGGAGAATGAATGCTATAAGCCCAATAAAGAATGACAAAAGAAAGCATCGCAAATTGATGAAGTGAAGGAAGGTGATTTTTTCTTTCAAAAATTGGTTTTCTTTCAAAGATTAAAAATTTAATAAGCAAAATTAAAGAGATAAAAATCAAGATTAGCGAAGGAATTGGTTCTTTCATCAAAAAGACCAGGGGAAAATAATACCACCAGCCAGAAGCTGAAACTTCACCCATAAAATAAGTGGTATGACCTCCTTGAGATCTTTGAAATGCCATCAAAAGCCCTAAAAGATAATGCCCTAAAGGTCTTAAATATTTATTTTTGATCATCAAAAGATCAATTTCAGCTAAACATCTTATTTGTCTTTCAAGGTTTCCTTGCCATTTTTTGCAGGTTGATAAGGTTGGATCGTCGCCTCCAGCAAAAGAGGATAAAAGAAACTTGGCATCGCTGAAGTTTTTTGAGATTGGATAATTCCAAGTATGATGAAGATAAAAAAGATAGATTTCAAAAGTTCCGATTAGAAAGATTAAGATTAAGCCGAAGAGAAGCCAAGCAATTCCTTTCTTTCCTAGATGATATTTTTTCACAAAATAAAGACCAATAAGAAAAAGAATTGGAATGGCAAAAGCACAGGTAAATTTAAAAAGCTGACTCGTTCCAAAGCCAATTCCAGCCAAGACCAGATTTTTTACATTTGGCTTTTCTAAAAATTTTAAAAAGAAGTAAAAACAAATAAGAAAACCAAAAGTGGCGGCAATGTCAGTGGTAACATAATGACCATGAGCTAAAACTTGGGGTGAGAAAAGAAAAAGGAAAAAAGGCAAAAGTCCCCAAGTCTCTCCTAAAAGCTCGCTTGCCCATTTGTAAACAAAAAGAGCGCAAAGCAAAGTAAGAATAATCATTGGCAGGCGCGCCCAGAAAATAATCTTATCAGCATCATTTTGGCTTCGATAAAGAAAAAGCCAGCCAACATCCCATTGACCATTGATATCTTTTTGCCAAGCTTTTGAATTTAAAGGAAAATTTAGCTTAAGAAAAAGAAGAGGTAGAGCTGCTAAATCTTTTGCTAAAGGTGGATGTTCTGGATTAAGACGATAATCTTTGAATTTAAGATAACTATATCCAGCTGGAATATGAGCTTTTTCATCCATTGTAGCTGAATCTTGATAGGCGGCAACAGTCATCATTAAAAAAGCTGCAAAAAGCATTATCCCTATCAAAAATTTAATAAATCTTTTTTGCCTCATAATTGATTAAGTTCTTTTTCAATTTCGATTAATCGATTGTATTTTACAATTCGCTCGCCTCGCTGAATTCCTCCAAGTTTGGCAAAATCAGCTCCAACCCCAACGGCAAAATCAGCTAAAAAATCATCTTCAGTTTCACCGCTTCGATGAGAAAGGATTACTTTTAAATTAAATTTTCGAGCTACTTTAATCGCTTCAATTGTTTCTGAAATGGTTCCGATTTGATTTGGTTTAATGATGACTCCTGAGATGGCTTTTTCTTTTCCGGCTTTTTCAATTAAAGAAGGAGAAGTGACCGTTAAATCATCGCCAACCACCAAAGACGAAAAATCAAATTCTTTTAACTTTAAATTCAATTTTTTAAAACTTTCAAAATCTTCTTCAAAAAAAGGATCTTCTAAATAAAAAAGTTTAAATTCTTTGATGATTTCTAAAAGATAATTTAACATTTCATCTGAAGTTAGCTTTCCAATTGAAGTTTGATATTTTCCTTCTTCAAAAAAACTTGAAGCGGCAAGATCAAGTCCAAGTAAAGGAGAAATGTGAAAGAAATATTCCGGAAGAGTTTCGATAATTTCTTTTAAAATTTTCAAAGGCAATTTTTCATCTTCAAAAGGGATCACCAATCCGCCTTCATCACCAATTCCCAAAGCTTTTACTTTTAGCTCTTTTATTTTCTCTTTTAATTTGCTAAAAACAAAATAAGCTAAATTTAATCTTTCAAGAACTGGAATTTCTTTTTGAATAACAAAAAGATATTCTTGAAATTTTAAAGGTGAAAGGGAGTGCTTTCCGCCATTAACAAAGTTCATCAAAAAACCTGGAATTTTTGGAGCAAAGCCATATTTTTGGGAAAGATACTGCCATAAAGGAAGGTTTTTAGCTTGAGCAGCCGCTTTTAAACAGGCTCCACTTACCCCGATCAAAGCATTGGCTCCAAGTTTTGATTTATCTTCAGTGCCATCAAGTTCAATTAAAATTTGATCGATTTTTTCCTGAAAAAAAATATTTTCTCCAACCAGTTTTGGTTTGATGATTTCCTCAACGTTTCTTATCGCTTTCTTTACCCCTAAGCCAAAAAAATATTTTTCATCTTGATCTCTTAGCTCTTTGGCTTCTTTTTTTCCAGTTGAAGTTCCTAAAGGAACTTTAAATTCACCAGTTAAGTTATTTTCCAAAAAAACTTTTACTTTTAAGGTTGGCTTGCCATTAGAAGCTAAAATTTGAAAAGCTTCAATTGAGCTGATTTTTATTTTTTCCATAAAACTTTTAAAAAATTTTAACCAAAACTTGCAATAAATTCAATTTTTAATATCATATTTTAAAGCCATGGAAATTTCCCAAAAAGAAGTTTTAGAGAAAGAATTCAAAGAGCTTAAAGAAAAAATCCTCCATCTGGAGGACTGTTTTTGAATTGGAAGAAAAAAAGGAAAAATTAAAAAAATTAGAAGAGGAAATTGAAAAAGGTTCATTTGAAAAAGAAAAAAGTAAAATTTTTGAAGAATATGGAAAATTAAAAGCTGAGCTTGAAGATTTTTTGAATTTAAAAAACCGCTTTTTTGAACTTGAAGAAATCTTTAAGCTTCAAGACCCTTCTCTTTTTTCAGAAATTGCTGAAAAGCTTAAAGAAATTAAAAAAGAAGTAAAAGAATTTGAAGCTAAATTAAGATTTAAAGGGAAATATGATCAAAACTGGGCGATTCTTAATTTTTTCTCAGGTGCTGGAGGTGATGATGCTAAAGATTTTTGTCGAATGCTTTTTGAAATGTATCAAAAGTTTTTTCAAAGAAAAAACTGGCCTTATGAAATTTTAAAAGCCAATTGGCAAGAATATTCTGGAAAAACTAAAGCCCGCCTTTTATCAGAAGCAACTATTTTGGTAAAAAAAGACTATGCCTACGGCTATCTTAAAAATGAAAATGGAGTTCATCGGCTGGTAAGAATTTCTCCTTTTTCTGCCAAAGGACTGCGCCACACCTCTTTTGCCTATGTTGAAGTTTTGCCTTATTTGAAAGAGATTGAAGAATCAGAGATTAATCTTAAACCTGAAGATTTAGAAATCCAAACTTTTCGTGCTTCTGGTCCTGGAGGTCAATATGTTAATCGAAGAGAAACCGCGGTTCGAATTAAATATAAACCTTTAGGAATTGTGGTTGAATGTCAAAGTGAAAGATCTCAAGCTCAAAACAAAGCCTTAGCTTTAAAAATTTTAAAATCAAAAATTCATCATCTTTTAGAGGAGCAGCGAAAAAAAGAAATTGAAAAATTAAAAAACAAAATTCAAATTGAATGGGGACATCAAATTAGATCATATATTCTTGATCCATACCATCTAGTTAAAGATCATCGAACCGGAATTGAGACCCAAAACATTGAAGAGGTTTTTGAAGGAAAAATTGAAAAATTTTTAAATCTATGATCCTTTTTAAAAACGTCAGCAAAATCTATAAAGGAAATCATTTTACTTTAACGGCTTTAGAGGAGATCAACTTAGAAATAAAAGAAAAAGAATTTGTTTGTTTAGTTGGAAAATCAGGTGCCGGAAAAACAACTCTTCTTAAACTTTTAATTGGTGAAGAAAAACCAACCAAAGGAAGAGTTTTCTTTCAAGATATCGAGGTAAATCGACTAAAGCCAAACCAGCTTCCTCAGCTTCGCCGAAGAATTGGAATGATTTTTCAGGATTTTAAACTTCTTCCTAAAAAAACCTGTTTTGAAAATGTCGCTTTTGCTTTAGAAGTTTGCGGCCGAAGCCAGCGAGAAATTAAAACTTTAGTACCTCAGCTTTTAGATTTGGTTGGTCTTTTAGATAAAAAAGATCATTTTCCATATGAACTTTCTGGAGGTGAGCAGCAACGGGTTGCCATTGCCCGGGCTTTGGTGCATCAACCTGATGTCATCATTGCTGATGAGCCGACCGGAAATTTAGATCCGATCAATACTTGGGAAATTATCAATCTTTTGCTTAAAATCAATGAGCTTGGCACCACCGTTATTTTAGCGACTCATGATAAAGAAATCATCGACAAAATCCAAAAAAGAGTTGTTGTTCTTGAAGATGGAAAAATTATTCGAGATGACTTTCAAGGAAAATATTTAATTTAAAATTAAAACTCTCTTTAAAATTTTTGCTAAAAATGAGATTTAAACTTATCTCAAAATTTAAGCCAACTGGAGATCAGCCTCAAGCGATTAAAAGGCTAGTTTCGGGCATCAAAAAGAAATATCGCTTTCAGACTTTACTTGGCGTTACTGGCTCTGGAAAAACCTATACCATGGCTTCAGTGATTGAAAAAATTGGCTGGCCAGCTTTAGTGATTTCCCATAACAAAACTTTAGCAGCTCAGCTTTATGAAGAATTTAAATCTTTTTTCCCTGAAAATGCAGTTCATTATTTTGTTTCTTATTATGACTATTATCAACCGGAAGCTTATCTTCCTCAAACTGACACCTACATTGCCAAGGATGCTAAAATTAACGAAGAAATTGATCAACTTCGCCACCAAGCGGTTCAATCGGTTTTAACTCGAAATGATGTTATTGTGGTTTCTTCAGTTTCTTGTATTTATAACCTCGGTTCACCAAAAATTTATGAAAATTTAGCTTTAAATCTTAAAAAAGGACAAAAAATTAGCCGAAGAGAACTTTTCCAGCATTTAATTGATCTTCAATATGAAAGAAATGAATATAACTTTCTTCCTGGAAGATTTCGCACCCGACTTGATTTTATTGATATTTTCTCTCCAACTGGAAATAAGATTTATCGACTAAAAATAGAATTTGGTGAGCTTAAAAAAATCTGGGAAGCTGAAGCTTTTTTTGGTGATTTTAAAGAAATTGAGAGTTTAAAAATTTTTCCTGCTAAATTTTGGCTCTCAGAAAAAGAAAAACTAAACATTGCCATTGCCAATATCAGATTAGAACTTCAAGAGCAAATTAAAAAATTTAAAAAGCAAGGAAAAATTGTTGAAGCCTATCGACTTCAAAGAAGAACTGAATATGATCTTTCAATGCTTCAAGAGGTCGGCTGGTGCAAAGGTATTGAAAACTATTCGCGCCATTTAGAATTCCGAAAAGAAGGTGAGCCTCCTTTTACCTTAATTGACTATTTCATTTCCTCTTATGGAAAAAATTTTCTTATTTTTATTGACGAAAGCCATATGACCATTCCTCAGCTAAAAGCAATGTATCATGGAGAAAAATCAAGAAAAGAAACTTTAATTGAATATGGTTTTCGTCTGCCATCAGCTTTGGATAATCGACCTTTAAAATTTGAAGAATTTTTAGAAAAAATTCCCCAAGCCATTTTTGTTTCTGCTACTCCAGGCGAATTTGAAAGAAAAAAATCAGCCCAAATTGTAGAGCAGCTAATCCGCCCAACCTATCTTTTAGATCCTTCAGTTGAAGTGAAACCAACCAAAAATCAAATTGAAGTTTTAATTAAAGAAATTGAAAAGAGAGTAAAGAAAAACCAGCGGGTTTTAGTTTTGGTTTTAACCAAAAGATTGGCTGAGACTTTAGCTGATTATCTTAAACAAAGAAAAATTAAAGCCACTTTTCTTCACTCAGAAATCAAAACTTTGATTCGTCCTTCAATTTTAAATGATCTTCGAGAAGGAAAATATGACGTTTTAGTGGGAATCAATCTTTTAAGAGAAGGCTTAGATTTGCCTGAAGTTTCTTTAGTTGCTATTTTGGATGCTGATAAAGAAGGGTTTTTAAGAGATGAAACCTCTTTAATTCAGCTGATGGGAAGAGCTTCACGTCATCCTGAAGGTCATGTTATCATGTTTGCTGATAAAATCACCAAGTCAATGAAAAAAGCCATTGAAGAAACTTTAAGGAGAAGAAAAATTCAGGAAAGGTATAATAAAATCCATAAAGTTAAACCAAGACCAATTGTTAAAGAAGTAAAAGCCACTTTGCCACTGGAAGAAATAAAAGAAATGAAGCTTACTCCCAAAGAAGAATTTTTGAAAGCTTATCTTAAAGATTTAGAAAATCGATTGGAACTGGCTCAGCGAAATCTTCAGTTTGAAAAAGCGGCTCTTTTGACTGAAAAAATAAAAGAGATAAAATCTAAAATTAAAGCGGGCCGGTAGTTTAGTGGTAAAACGTCCCGTTCGCAACGGGAAGATTGAGGGTTCGATTCCCTCCCGGTCCACTACTAATGGAGGTGCGAGGTGGGAAGTGGGAGGTGGGAAGTGAGAATTTTTTGACTAAATTTCAATTAAAATTAAAATTCAATTTATGTTTGATGTTATTACCTTTGGCTCAGCTACTTTAGATATTTTTTTAAGAAAAATCAAAAAAGAAGAAGTTTTAAGAGAAACTGAATTTAAAGAAATTTGCTTTCCCTTGGGAGAAAAAAATGAGGTTCAAGAAGTTTTTCTTCAAAGTGGTGGTGGAGCGACCAATTCCGCCACTACTTTTGCCCGCTCAAAATTGAAAACTTCTTCGATTTTTTGCCTTGGCGACGATCTTTTTGGAAAGAAAATTTTAAAAGAGCTTATCTTAGAAGAAATTGATTTTTCTTTCTCTCAAATTAAAAGAAAAATTTTAAGCCCAATTTCAGTGATTTTACTTGCTCCAGATGGCTCCCGAGCCATTCTTTACCATAAACCTGACCCTAAGCTTTGTCCTTTAAAACCTCCTTTTTCCAAAATCAAAACCAAATGGATTTATTTAAGTTCTCTTTCAGGCAATCTTTCTCTTTTCAAAAAAATTTTAAAATTTTGCTTTTCTAAAAAAATTTATCTTTTAGCTAATCCCGGAGAAAAAGAAATTCATTTTCTTAAAAACAATTTAAATTTTCTCAAATTTTTTGACATTTTTATTTTAAATGAAATTGAATTTTCTTTGCTAACCGGCATTTCTTTTCAAAAAGAAAAAGAGATTTTTAAAAAAATTGAAAAATTTAGAAAAGGGATTATCATTATGACTAAAGGGAAAAAAGGTGCTTCAGTTTTTTCTGGAGATTTTCTTTATCAGGTAAAAACTTTTCCTTCAAAGGTTTTAGATCGGACTGGTGCTGGTGATGCTTTTGCTTCAGGCTTTTTAGCCGGCATTTATTTTCTTCAAAAAAAATATCCTGAATTTTTTGAAAAAAAGATCTATTTAAAAAAACCAGAAATTTTAATTGAGCCAATAAAATTTGCCTCGGCTAATGCAACCAGCGTCGTTGAAAATCTTGGTGCCAAAACTGGAATTTTAAGTTATCAAAAATTTAAAAAATTAAAACGATTTCACAATCTTTCCATCAAAATTGAAAAATTATGAAAAAAATCAATCCTTATCAAAAATTAGCTCAAATTTTAAGAACTGATCCTTCTTATTTGAAAGATTTATTTGAAAAGTTAGAAAAAATTACTGGCAAAAAAAAGGTTGCTTTTAAAATCTGCCAGGAAAACCAGCTAAAAATTTTTGAGGCTTTGAAAAAATTAAATCTTGATCCTAAAAATGTTTCTTTTTCTCAAGCTCTTGACGCTTTAATTTCTAAAGCCGAAAGTGATGATTATCTTTTAAGAAAATATTTTAATTTTCCAAAATTTTCTTCAGCTCTTTGTTGGCAAAAAGTAATTAAAAAAATTAAAAGTTTTAAAATTCTTGAAAGCTTAAATCTTTTTGAAGGTTATTTTCTAAAAGAAAAAGTTTTTGAGGCGATTTTAAAAAAAGCACCTCCAAGAAATATTTTGAAATTTCTTGGCTATCGCAAAGTAAGCTCTTTGCTTAAAAAAGAAAATCTTTTTGAGATTCTTTCAGCTTTAAGATTTGCTGAAGGTTCAAAATGGCTAAATCATGTCTTTTTAAGCGAATATCAAAAAATTAAAAAATCTGATTTTGAAAAAAGAGAGGTAAAGATTATCCCTTTATCGAGAAAATGGCAAAAACTTGCCAAAGCTTTTATTGAAAAGAAATATCACAACATTTCCCATCTTAAAGAAGCCGGAATAATTTATATCATTCCTGAAAGAGGCGATGCTTCTGGAAAATTTTTAAGAGATTTTTCTTTAATTTTTCATTATTTATTTGAGATTTCTTTTTACAATAAACTTTTTCAAAACTTTTTTAAAAAAAGAAATTTTGCTTCTCTTTTTATCAAAACCTTAAAAGGTGAAGATCCAAAACCACCAAAAAAAGCTTTTGAAGATAAAATTTTGATTATTCAAAGATATTATGCCAAAGAAGACCCTTATGATCGAAGACTTTTTTTGGCTCATATTAACAGCGAAGTTTTTCATTGGAAAAAAGCAATTGAGCTTTTAGCTCAAATTGGAATTTTACTTGGAAATTTAGATTTAGCTTTTTGGAAAGATCTTGGCTGGGTGGGAGATTATTTCAAAGAAAACTCTTCTGAAGCTCTTTTAAGTTTTGATCTTATTGATAATGTCATGTCTTTAGTCAAAGAAAAAGAAGGAATTAAATATCTTTACCATCATCAAGAAGCTCTTTGGAATAAAATTTTTGAAGAATTTTTTGGAAAAGAAAAATTGGAAGAGCTGGTAGCTAAGAATTGGGAAAAAAAGATTATTTTTCTTTCTGACTTGACAGAAAAAGGAAAATAATTAAAATTCCTCAAAAGAGCTCAAAAAGAGCTCTTTTTTTAAAGGTCAAAAATTTTAACTTTAAAAATGAGTAGTAGTAAACGAAGCTTCGTCCTCACTTTTATTTTGGTTTTTTCTCTTCTTTTTCCTTTAAAAGCCTTTGATAGTCCTTTTTCTTCAAGTTCAGAGTCCTTTCAAGATTTTTTTCTTACCTCCAAGCTTTCTCCAACAACCCCTCAAGTAATGGAAGTAATTTTAACTGGCTATAGTTCTTCTTTTGAAGAAACTGATGAAGATCCTTATATTACTGCTTCTGGAAAAAGACCTTACTTTGGCATTGTTGCTTCCAATTTTCTTCCTTTAGGTACTAAAATTAAAATTCCTGAAGTTTTTGGTGAAAAAATTTTTGTTGTTGAAGATCGAATGAATCCTCGATTTAAGGATCGAATTGATATTTGGTTTCCAAGCTCTTTTGAAGCCAAACTTTTTGGAATTAAAAAAGCTAAGATTTACATTCTTTAAAGTCAATGGAAAATTTTTTTAAGCCAATTGAATGGAAGATTCCTTTTAAATCTCCTTCCAAAAAACTATTTTTGGTTGAAATTTTTATTTTAGTCCTTCTTTTAATTTACACTTTTTCTCAAAAAGAATATTTCTTTGCCTTTCTTCTCTTTATCATCTTTTTTGGACTTTTGGTGCTTCATTTTTTCCAAACCTCTTCTTTAAAAGTTTCTTTAGACAAAGAAAAACTTCATTTAAATGATGACTCTTTTCCTCTTTCAAATTTCTCCTCTTTTGCTATTTTTGAAAGCAATGACAATTTTTATCTTAAACTTTATCCTAAATCTCGTTTTTCTTTTTCCAAAGAAATTTTGCTTCCAAAAGAAAAATCAAAAATTGAAAAAATAAAAGCTATTTTAAAGGAAAAATTAGAAGAGAAAGAGGGTCATCCAAGTTTAATTGATGATTTTTTAAGATATCTTGGTTTTTAAATTTTCCACAAATTTTTTGATTAATTTTAATTTTTAGGTTAAAATTTAATTTAAGTTAAAAGGTCGGAAAAAATTAAGAAAAGAAAAAAATTATGAGTTATCTTTCAAACTGGGGTGAAATTTTAGCTCAAGCTCTTCAAAGAGTCTTTGGAAAAGTAATTGGATTTTTACCAGAGCTTATTGGAGGATTAATTGTTTTCATTGTCGGTTTAATTATTGCCTCTGGGCTTGAGAAAATTGTAGAAAGAATTATTTCTGCTTTGAAAATTGATGCTGCTCTTGAGCGAGCTGGAGTAAAGGAAGTGGTTGAGCGAGCCGGCTATCAATTGAATTCTGGAAGATTTTTAGGAAAAGTAGTTTATTGGATTATCATTATTGCTTTCTTGGTTGCGGTTGCTGATATCTGGCATCTTGAAGGAGTTTCTGAGTTTCTTTCAAGAGTCGTTGGATATCTTCCAAATGTTTTTGTAGCAGTTTTGATTGTCTTTTTGAGCGTTCTAGCAGCTGATCTTTTGAGAGGTATTGTGAAAGGTTCAGTAAGTGCCGCTAATCTCAAGCGAGCTCAGTTTTTAGGAAATCTTTGCTGGTGGGCGGTGTTTATTTTTGGAATTCTTTCTGCTTTGCTTCAACTTGGAGTGGCAACTACGATTATTAACTCGATTGTCATTGGAATTATTGCCATGTTTGCCTTAGCCGGAGGTATTGCTTTTGGGCTTGGAGGAAAAGAATATGCTCAAGAACTAATTGCAAAACTTAAAGATATTTTAGAAAAATAATCTAAGCTTATTAAAAAATCCGGCAGAAGAAGATTTTTCTTCTTCTGCCGGATCTTAATTTTTATGAAAAGATTTTCTTTTTCCTGGCTAAAAAAAGGAATTGCTTGGCTTTTGATTTTAGTTTTGGTAGGAGTGGAAATTTGGTTGATTAAAGATATTTTTTCATTGATTGATGAAATAAAAAATCTTCGGCTTCAAACTCAGAGTACCATTAATTTTTTTGAAAGTTTAGCCTCGCTTCAAAAAGAGAAAAAGGAAGCAGAGAAATACTTTCCAAGAATCTATCAGCTTTTACCAGAAGAAAAAGATGTTTTTAATCTTTTAAGCGACTTAGAAGAAAGAAGCAAAATGAGAAATCTTGAGGCACAATTTCAAATTGGAGATATTAAAAAAGAAAAAAATATCAAATGGGTTGAAATTGAATTTGCTTTTAAAGGAGATTTTGAAAGAGCAGTTAATTTTTTTAAAAGCTTAGAAAATGCGCCTTATTCTGTTTCTTTTCAAATTCCTAAAGTAAGCTTTCTTGAAAGTGAGGGTCTTTACTTTTTTGCCGGAAAAGGTAAAATTTTTGTAAGAAATGTTCAAAAGAATCCTTAAAAAAGAAAAAGGGCTGGATATTGAAGAATTAAAAGAAATTGATCCAAAACTAAAATATGGTTACCCTTTGATTTCTCTTCTGCTTTTGATTTTGGTAATTGGAGGATCAGTAGGAATTTTTGGATTTTTGGTAAAAAAACTTCATCAGGCATTGACCATTAAATCCCCCAAAAAAGAAATTCATTTTCATTTAGAAAAAATTAAAACTATTAAAAAAATGGGCATGTAGCTCAGTGGTAGAGCGCTGCTCTGATAAAGCAGAGGTCGGAGGTTCGATCCCTCCCATGCCCACTCCAACCGCCCATTACCCACCACCCACTGCCAATTTTGGAGGGTTGTGCCGAATGGTAAGGCGACGGCCTGCTAAGCCGTGCCCCGTTTTATGGGGCTTGTGGGTTCGAGTCCCACACCCTCCGCTTCTTCTTTAGATTCTCAAAAAGAAGTTTTGCCTCAACCCAGAGAGGAAAAAAATGATGGTCGCCAAAAAAAAGAAAAATTCAGAAATTTTAGGGAAATTTCCAAAAGAAGGAGATATTGTTGAAGGTGTCATTTTGGAAAAAAAGGGAAAAAGTGTTTGGATTGACCTTGGGGTGGCTTTAGGAGTGATTTTTGGGCGAGAATATCTTTTGGCAAAAAATAGCTTAAAAAAACTAAAGCCAGGAGAGAAAATAAAAGCAAAGGTAATTGAAATCAATGGTGAAGGAGGCGCAGTGGAACTTTCTTTAAAAGATTTAAAAGAAGAACTTAAATGGGAAAAATTAAAACAAATTAAAGAAGAAGGAAAAGAAATTGAAGGAAAAGTAGTTGGTGCTAATAAAGGAGGGCTTTTAATAAAAGTGATTGATGATATCAAAGGGTTTTTGCCAATTTCTCGTTTCTCCGAAGAAAGACTTGAAGAGATAAAAGATCTTGAGCCAGAAAAACTTTTAGAAAAACTTCAAAAATTTGTTGGAAAATCAATTAAAGTAAAAATTCTTAATCTTTCTTTAAAAACTCACCGTTTAATTTTCAGTGAAAAATAATTCTTTTAAAATTAACCTTTCTCAAATTCCAAAGGAAGCGATTGAAACCATTAAAACCCTTAAAGAAAAGGGTTTTTTAGCCTATTTAGTTGGAGGCTGTGTTCGAGATTTTCTTCTTGGGAAAACCCCAAAAGACTGGGATGTTACCACTTCTGCTACTCCTGAAAAGATTCAAAAAATTTTTAAAAAGACAGTTTATGACAACAAATACGGCACCGTAAAGGTAATTTTTAAAGAAAAAGTAATTGAAGTTACTCCTTTTCGAAAAGAAATTGGCTATTCTGATCGCCGTCATCCTGATAAAGTAGAATTTGGAGTTTCTTTAGAAGAAGATTTAAGCCGAAGAGATTTTACTATCAATGCCTTGGCTTTAGATCTTAATCTTTCCAAAGAAGGAAAAATTTTGGATTATAAGATCATTGATTATTTTGGAGGACTTGATGATCTTAAAAAAAAGAAAATCAAAGCTGTGGGGGATCCTGATAAAAGATTTCAAGAAGATGCCCTAAGGCTTCTTCGAGCTATCAGATTTTCGGTGACACTTGATTTTGAAATTGAAAAAGAAACTTTTGAGGCAATTAAAAGAAATGCCGCTTTAATTAAAGAAATTGCCAAGGAAAGAATTAGAGATGAGATTGAAAAAATTATTATGAGCCCAAAACCAAAGCAAGGTTTTCTTTTAATGCATGAGAGCGGGCTTTTAAAATACATTTTGCCTGAACTTGAAAAAGGAATTGGCGTCACTCAGCGAGGTCATCATCGCTGGGATGTTTTTTTTCATCTTCTCAACACTTTGCAAGCTGCGGCTGATCGAAACTATTCCTTTGAAGTGAGACTTGCCGCTCTTCTTCATGATATTGCCAAACCAGTTTGTCGAAGAGAAGAAAAAGATGAAGTTGTTTTTTACGGTCATCAAGTTGTTGGGGCAAAAATGGCTCGAAAGATTTTAAAACGTTTAAAATTCAAAAACGAAATTATTGAAAAAGTTTGCCTTTTAATTAAACACCATATGTTTGTTTATGAAATTGGCAAAGTGAGTGAAAGAGGAGTTCGCCGGCTTTTAAGGAAAGTGGGCAAAGAAAACATTCAAGATCTTTTAAATTTAAGAATTGCTGATCGAATTGGTTCAGGTTGCCCAAAAGCCGTACCCTATCGATTAAGACATTTAATGTATATGATTGAAAAAGTTTCTTCTGATCCAATTTCTTTGAAAAACTTAAAAGTCAACGGGCATGATGTCATGGAAATTTTAAAAATTAAACCTTCAAGAAAAGTTGGTTTAATTTTAGATGCCCTTCTTTGTTTGGTTTTAGATGATCCTTCGTTAAATAAAAAAGAAATTTTAAGGGAAAAAATTAAAGAACTTGGCAAGCTTTCTGAAGAAAAGCTTGAAGAATATCGCAAAAGGCTTGATTATCGAAAAAAATTAAGAGATCTTCAGCTAAAAAGCAAATATTTTGTAAAATAAAATTGACCCAATTAAATTTTTTCTCTATCATTTAAACTGATGGAAGACTCCTTAGCTGAAAAAATAAAAGAATATCAAAGGGAAGCTCAAGAAAGAGAAGCCAAGCGTTTAGCTGAAAAATATCATTTAACTTATCTTGATCTTTCAATTTATCCAATTGATCCAGAAGCGCTAAGGCTTCTTGAAAGGGAAACTGTTGAAAAAAATAAAATTCTTCCTATTTATCATACCCCAAGAAAAGTTTATTTTGCTGTTTTAGACCCAACTTTGAAAGGCGCTCAAGAAATTATTGAAAAATTTAAAAAACAAGGCTATGAGGTTAAAGTTTTTGTGGTCTCTCAATGGGCTTTTGAGGAAGTTTTAAAAGAAAGAGAAATTGGCAAAAAAAGAGAAGAAGCGATTGTTGAAAGAATCGAAATTGAAGAAAAAGATCTTTTAGAATTTAAAGAAAAAGTAAAATCCTTAAAAGAGCTTAAAGAACATCTAGATTTTTTAGTAAAAGAAAGAGCCTCTTCAGGGAAAATTTTAAAATTAATTTTATCTTGTGCCATCAATTTTGAAGCTTCTGATATTCATTTTGAACCAAAAAGCGATCATCTTCTTTTAAGATATCGCCTTGATGGTCTTTTATATGAAATTGCTTTTTTACCTTTAAAAATCTGGAACTCTCTTCTTTTGAAGTTAAAAGTTTTATCAAGAATGAAAATTAACATTACTGATCGTCCCCAAGATGGAAGATTTAGCATCATTCTTCCTTCAAGAGAAATTGAAATTCGAGCCTCTTGTGTACCTTCCCAATATGGTGAGATGATGGTTTTAAGAATTCTTGATCCTCAAATGATCATTCTTGGCTTAGAAAAACTTGGACTTGAAGAAGAGGATCTAAAAATTTTAAAAAAGATTATTTTAAGTCCAAATGGATTGATTTTAAATACTGGTCCCACTGGTTCTGGAAAAACTACTACTTTCTATGCTATTTTAAATTATCTTAAATCTCCTGAGAAAAAAATCATTACTGTTGAAGATCCAATTGAATATCGACTTGAAGGAATTGATCAAACTCAAGTTGATCCTTCCTCTGGTTATACTTTTGCTACTGCCCTGCCTTCACTTTTGCGTCATGATCCTGATATTATCTTGGTTGGAGAGATCCGAGATGAGGAAACTGCTAAAATTGCTCTTGAAGCTTCTTTAACCGGACATTTAGTCCTTTCCACTTTACATACTAATGATGCCTGTGGTGCAGTTCCAAGATTAATTGATTTAAAAGTGCCTCCTAAAACCATTGCCGCTTCTTTAAAGCTTGTCATTGCCCAGCGACTAGTAAGAAGAGTTTGTCCTAAATGCAGCATTGAAGTTTCTCCTAAAAAAGAAGAAATTGAAAAAATAAAAAAATTCCTCAAAAAAGAGGAACTTAAAGAAATTGAAAAAATTAAAATAAAAAAAGCTAAAGGATGTCCATTTTGCCGCTTTCTTGGCTATAAAGGGAGAATTGGAATTTTTGAGCTTCTTTTAATTGATGAGGATTTTCAGCTTCAAATTGAAAAAGATCCAAGCTATCTTGCACTTTTAAAGCTTTTTGAAAAGAAAAAACTTAAAAGTTTAACTCAAGATGGAATTTTAAAAGTTTTAAAAGGGATTACTACCCTTGAAGAGGTTGAGCGAGTTTGTGGCGCGATCTAGGGGTATTTTCGAGGCCCCAAAAATTTTAAAGCTTAAGGAAAAAGAAAGGAATTTCCCAGCCAAAGCCAAGAAATCCTTCCTTTTTCCTTAAAAATTTTGGGGCCTCGAAAATACCCCTGATCTGTTTTTAAAGATAACACAATTTTTAAAAAATGTCAAGAGAAGGTTGATTTCTGTTTTATTGACAAGATTATAGTTAATTGGTATAACTTTGTTGGAAAATTAAAAAATCAAATAAAGGAGGGAAAAAATGGACCAAAAAGAAAATCAATTAGAAAACACTTTAAAAGCTCTCATCCACGGGACCAGGAAAGTAAAAGAAGGATACAGAGATATTATTTCTGCTCTTGAGAGTCTTCTTCTTTTAATTGAAGAGTTAGAATTAAAAGAATTGGAAGAATTAAAAGAGGTAATAGAAGAGTACATTCATCTATACAAGCAAATATCCAAGAATGAAAAAGAAAGAGTTATTTTATTCTCTGCGTCTTTTCTATTAGCTTTTTCATTTACTTCCTACTATTCTCACTATAAGGATACTCGAAAGAACGAAGTTGATGAAATTTTTTGAAAGAATTTATTTGATTTTCTTCCGCCCGCAAGGGCGGTTTTTTTATTTTTTAAATTTTTAAAAGTTGCAAATTAGAGGATTTTTTGATATTTTTCATAAAAGAAGAGATGAGAAAAGAAAATTATAAAAAT
>Ga0190303_1000073_pt1 | contig 39482 bp, 36 predicted proteins | sample 48700701_MG_FD_161672 | JGI IMG/M metagenome (GOLD analysis project Ga0190303, IMG submission 161672) | Hydrothermal vent sediment bacterial communities from Southern Trench, Guaymas Basin, Mexico - 4870-07-0-1_MG | ecosystem: Environmental > Aquatic > Marine > Hydrothermal vents > Sediment ... | reverse complement strand
TCCGATAATGTCCCCTTTCTCGTCCTATGCTGAACCATATGTTGAACTTGTTTCAATATTATTTCAGTATCGTTTCAGGAGCTCGCGTTCCCCCTTATGTCACCCTGAACTTGTTTCAGGGTCTTGGATGCCGAAGAAATTTTAGAATATATAACATTTTTCTGAAAATCATTTTATGGTTCCAATATAATAATCATTTTACTACATGTGGTAAATATGTCTATACAATGTGCCTGTATTTTTCAAAGGCAATTTATTCTTGACACTATATATTAAATGCTATAAAATATCCACACAAAAAAGGAGTTCGTATGTTGTATATTAATGGTACTAATCTTTCATTTGCAGATTATTTCCATACCGTATACGAGTATGAGAAAGTAAATGTGGCTCCGGAAGTAGAAAACAAAATCAAAGAAGCCTATGCTCTTGTGGATAGAATTGTGAAATCCAACAGGGTCGTTTATGGAATTTCTACCGGATTCGGAAAACTTGTGGATGTGAGAATCCAGGAGAAAGACATAGATGCGCTTCAGATGAATCTTATATTGAGTCATGCTTCGGGGGTGGGTAAACCATTACCCAAAGAATTCGTAAGAGGTGCTATGCTTCTGAGGTTGAATGTTATAGCGAAGGGAAACAGCGGCGTCAGACTCGAAACATTTAACTTACTTAAGGATCTGCTTAACAGGGATATAATTCCTGTTGTTCCGGAAAAAGGTTCAGTCGGGGCAAGCGGTGATCTTGCTCCTCTTGCTCATGTAACACTTGCTTTGCTTGGAATGGGCAATGTTTACTACAAAGGTAAAGTTGTAACGGCTGCCGAAGCTCTGAAAGATGCAGGGTTAACCCCAATAAAGCTAAAAGCAAAAGAGGGGTTGGCATTGATAAACGGAACACAGATGATGACATCAATAGGAGTTGCGGCATATTTAAAAGCGGAGAATCTACTGCGACATGCCGATATCATAGGGGCTTTAAGTCTTGAGGCATTTAACGGTATACACTATGCATTTGACGAGCGAGTAGCAAAATTGAGGCCTCATCCCGGGGCTTTGAAAACCGTAAAAAACTTTAATCTACTTATAAAAAACAGTAAAATATGGGAAAAGGTAAAAGAGGGAAACAGAGTCCAGGATCCTTATTCTCTACGTTGTATTCCTCAAGTTCACGGTGCCAGCAAGGATGCTTTGAACTATGTTGCGAATACTCTTTCCATAGAGGTCAATTCGGTAACTGATAATCCTCTTCTGTTCCCCGATACCGATGATGTGATTTCAGGTGGTAATTTCCATGGCGAACCTATTGCATTTGCTATGGATATGCTTGCCATAGCAATTGCCGAAATTGCAGATATTTCGGAAAGAAGAATAGCAAAGTTTATGGATCATTCATTTACGGGATTACCACCGTTCTTGGCAGCCGCCGAGGGATTGAATTCCGGATTCATGATTGCTCAGGTTGCAGCCGCAAGTCTTGTTTCAGAAAATAAAATATTAGCACATCCTGCAAGTGTGGATTCCATACCGACCTCCGATGATCAGGAAGATCATGTTTCTATGGGGACTATTGCGGCAAGAAAGGCGTATGATGTAGTGGAGAATGCTACCGATGTGCTTGCAATCGAAGCCATTTGTGCAGCACAGGCATTGGATTTCCAGAAGGTCCAGGACTTGCCGAAGCCGCTTTTACTTGTTTATCGTAAAATCAGAGAGAAAGTTGCATATATGGATAAAGACAGAGAGATTCATAAAGATATAAGTGCCATGAGAAATCTCATTGAAAGTAAAGAGTTAATAGAAACGATTCGCCCGGAAATAGGGGCGCTTGATATATAGGAGGTTATGATGAGAGAATATAAACCCGTAAGGGCAATCAGGGGCAATAAATTAACATGTAAATCATGGGAAACGGAAGCTCCCATGAGAATGTTGATGAACAATCTCGATCCGGAAGTTGCAAAGGATCCCGAACATCTCGTTGTATACGGAGGAACCGGCAGAGCGGCCAGAAGTTGGGAAGCGTATGATGCCATAGTGGAAACATTAAAAAGAATGAACGATGACGAAACACTTCTTATGCAATCAGGTAAACCGGTTGCAGTATTCAAAACACACAGATGGGCTCCCAGAGTTTTAATTACAAATAGTTTGTTGGTCCCAAAATGGGCGACATTTGAAGAATTCACAAAACTTGAAGCAATGGGACTCACTGTCTATGGACAAATGACGGCAGGATCATGGATATATATCGGAACTCAGGGGATTTTGCAAGGGACGTATGAAACGCTTGGAGCACTTGCCAGAAAGGAGTTTGACGGAACTTTGAATGGTAAATGGATTTTGTCTGCGGGACTCGGTGAGATGGGAGGAGCGCAGCCTTTAGCCATAACAATGAACGGTGGTGTAGCGATTATTGTTGAAGTGGATAAGAGCCATATTGAAAGAAGAATAAAGGACAGGTACTGTGATAAAATAGCTTATAATCTTGATGAAGCATTAAAAATGAAGGATGAGGCTCTCCGCGAAGGTAAAGCGATTTCCATAGGATTGCTTGCGAATGCGGCGGATATTTATCCGGAGCTTGTAGAAAGAAACATTATTCCCGATGTGGTAACGGAGCAGACGGCAGCTCATGACCCTGTGAACGGATATATACCGAGAGGTTATACTCTTGAAGCAGCGGAGGAGTTAAGGAAAACAGATCCGAAAAAATATTATCAGCTGGCAATTGAAAGCATGGCAATAGAAGTCAGAGCAATGCTCGAAATGAAGAAGCGCGGAGCGAAGGTTTTCGATTACGGTAATAATATTAGAGCAAGAGCTCAAGAAGCAGGTGTTGACAATGCATTTGATATTATCGGATATGTCCCTGCATATATAAGAGATCTTTTCTCCGAAGGAAGCGGTCCGTTCAGATGGGCTGCCCTTTCGGGAGATCCTGAAGACATATATAAAACGGACGAAGCGATTATCGAAGCGTTTCCCGATGACAAACATCTCGTAAATTGGATAAAAATAGCGAGGGAACGCGTGGAATTCCAAGGATTACCTTCGAGGATTTGCTGGTTAAATTACGGTGATAGAGCAAGGATGGGTGAGATTATGAATGACATGGTGAGATCGGGAAGACTTAAAGCACCCATCGTGATTGGGAGAGATCACCATGATACCGGTTCTGTGGCTTCTCCAAACAGGGAAACCGAAGCCATGAAAGATGGTTCCGATGCTATTGCCGATTGGCCGATTCTCAATGCACTGTTAAGCACTGCTTCAGGTGCAACATGGGTTTCGGTTCACCACGGAGGTGGAGTAGGTATCGGTTATTCGATACATGCAGGACTTGTTGTGGTTGCGGACGGAAGCGATATGGCAAGAGATAAGATAAGAAGAGTACTGAACAACGATCCCGGTTCGGGGGTTGTAAGGCATGCCGACGCAGGTTATGATATTGCAATTGAGACTGCCAAGAAAAAAGGAATCTGGATGCCGATGCTTGGAATAACAAGGGAAAAGTAGTATTTTGTGATTTTAAAAAAGCGGTGGTTATGCCACCGCTTTTTTATTAAATATTCTATTTACAGGGGCATTAGTTTATGTTATAAATATTACGGATTGGAGATGGGTAAATGAAATATGATTTGGTTATAAACAATACGAAAACTGTTTATACGCTGAAGAAAGGTAATGTTCCCCGAATAGGTGATGAGCTGAAAAATTTGTCTCCGAATAATGGATTTTCCATAGCAATAAAAGATGGGAAAATTGTTGAGATGGGTAAAAACATTGATGGATATGGAGAAATTGAAATAGATGCCTCAAAATTGATAGCGTTACCGGGATTTGTTGACCCGCATACGCATTCCGTTTTCGGTGGCAATAGAGCCAATGAATGGTATAGAAGACAGTTGGGAGAGTCGTATCTTTCCATATTAAAATCCGGTGGAGGAATAGTTGATACGGTGAGCAAAACGAGAAATTTAAGTAGAGAAGAGATGATAAAATCCACTAAAGCAAAGCTTAACAGGATGCTTTTATCCGGAACAACGACTGTAGAGGTTAAATCGGGATATGGTCTCAACCACGACACGGAAATAATGATGTTGGAAACGGCAAAAGAACTAAATAAATCCGATAAATTTGATATAGTGAGCACATATCTCGGCGCTCATGCGATTCCCCGAGAATACAGAGAAAATCGCGAGGATTATGTGAAATTGGTTTTGGATATGATTGATGAGATAAAGGAGAGAGAGCTTGCCGAGTTTGTAGATGTATTCTGCGAAGAGGGGGCTTTTACGGTAAAAGAATCGATGAAAATTTTATCCAAAGCCAAATCTTTAGGTTTTAAATTGAGAATTCATGCGGATGAACTTGCCGAAAGCGGTGGTTCTGTCCTTGCAGGGGAAATAGGTGCCAGAAGTGCGGATCATTTGCTTAGGATAAGCGATAGGGGAATGAAAGCAATGATAGATGGCAATGTAGCTGCCGTTTTACTTCCCGGAACAGCATTTCAAATGGGAGGAGAACATATCCCTCCCGTGAGAAAAATGATAGATAACGGTATGATAATTGCTTTGGCTTCCGATTTTAACCCTGGTAGTTGTCCTATTTATTCACTACCTGTTATAATATCATTGGGAGTGATGCTTTATAAATTGACTCCAGAAGAAGCAATTTCGGCTGTTACCATAAACAGTGCTTATGTTCTTGATAGACATTCGGAAAAAGGTTCCCTGGAGCAGGGAAAAGATGCTGACATACTATTGCTTGATGTCAATGATATTTATGAAATACCGTATTGGTTCGGAGATATGCATGTGAGATATGTAATAAAAAACGGAAAAATAGTTTACGGAGGAGACAGATATGAATAAAATTGTCGAATGTGTGCCGAATTTCAGCGAGGGAAGAAGAAAAGAGGTGGTTGATGCCATTGTTGATGCGATTACTGCCGGAGGTAATGTAAGGCTTATAGACAGGGAAATGGATGCTGATCATAATAGATCGGTTGTTACGTTTGTAGGTGAACCCGAAGAATGCGTAAATGCGGCATTTGCCGGTGTAAAAAGGGCGGCGGAACTAATCGATTTAAACAAGCATACAGGAGAACACCCGCGTATAGGGGCTACTGATGTTGTTCCCTTTATTCCCGTGAAAAACATTAGTATGGAAGAATGTGTCGAACTTGCAAACAGGTTGGGAAAAAAGATTGCAGATGAGTTATCGATTCCCGTTTATCTTTATGAAGAAGCTGCAACAAAGCCAAGCAGGAAGAACCTTGCAAATATAAGAAAAGGTCAGTTTGAGGGGTTGAAAAAGGCTATTGAAGAGGATCCCGAAAGAAAGCCTGATTTCGGATACGCAAAGATTCATCCCACGGCAGGAGCAACTGTTGTAGGGGCACGATATTATTTAATCGCATTTAATGTAAATTTAAGAACAGATGATCTTTCAATAGCAAAAAAGATAGCCAAATCCATAAGATTTAAAAACGGAGGATTCAGATTTATAAAGGCAATGGGATTTGCAATTAAAGAGCGTGGAATAGTCCAGGTATCGATGAATATGACAAATTATCAAAAAACTAGCTTATTTCATGCATTTGAATTCATAAAAAGAGAGGCGGAAAGATACGGCGTATTAATTGCAGGGAGTGAATTGGTCGGACTTACACCAATGGAAGCGATTATAGATGTTGCTGATTATTACCTGCGTTTTGAAAACCCGATAAAGGAGCAAATTTTAGAGAATAAAATATGGGAAGATGAGGGTATATTACCGAAAGGATACCTATCTTCTTTGTCATCGGATAGCCCGGCTCCCGGAGGGGGTTCCGTAGCTGCTCTCGATGCTGCACAAGCGGCTGCCCTTGCGGAGATGGTAGCAAGATTAACGGTGGGAAAGAAAAAATATGCCGAATTTGAAAATGAAATGAAAGACATTATTAAGAAATCATCTGAATTGAGACAGCTTTTTACCGACAGAATCCGGAAAGATATTGATGCTTTCAATGAGGTAATGAAAGCTTATAAAATGCCGAAAGAAACGGATGAGGAGAAAGCTATCAGAAAAGAAGCCATAAAAGAAGCAACAATAAAAGCAATTGATTCACCGATGGAGATAATAGAAAACAGTATTCCTGTTTTTGAGATATTGTACAAGTTGGCTATTCACGGAAACACCAATGCAATAAGTGATGTTGGCGTAGCTTCTTTGAACATGCAGACGGCATTTAAAAGTGCCGCATATAACGTCTATATTAACTTTATCCCCTCACTTAGCGAAGATTATATAGAAGAGAAGAAGGAGAAAATCATATCTGTAAAAACAAAAATAGAAGAATATGCGGAAAAAATAGAAAAAAAAGTAAGCGAAAAGATAGGGATTTAGTTGACAAAATGGTAAATATTACATAATATAAAAGTATGGGATTTGAGGATTTTTTTCATCTCAAGCTTGATCCGTTCTCCAATGTGCCGGATCCTCGCTTTTTCTTTTCGAGTTACGAGCATAAGCTTGCAATCGTAAAAATATTATATACGATTGATAAAATGCGCGGATTGAGCTTGTTAGTGGGAGATGTAGGAACAGGAAAGACAACTGTGTCGAGGAAACTGCTTTTAACTATCAATAAGAATCCCAATTTTAAAGCCGGTTTGATAGTGCTGACCAATAATCATTTTAAATTAAGCTGGTTTTTGGATAGAGTTGCAAAATTTTTAAACATAGATGACGATTATGATAACTATGAAGAGATTAAAGGAGCGATAATAAGCAAATTGATAAGCTATTACAAAAGCAATAAGAAGGTGGTATTGATAATCGATGAAGCTAATAACCTTAAAGAAAGAGATGATATAATCGAGGAGATAAGAGGCTTTCTTAATTATGAATTGGGTAATAGGAAGTTGATGACATTTGTTTTGATAGGTACGAAGGAAATTTTACCTTATGTTAGAAGGAACGAATCTTTCTATCAACGAATTGCCATGAAATTACAACTGAAGCCTCTTTCTTTAACCTCTACGAAGGAGTATATAAAATACAGACTAAAGATTGCTGGAGCCGATGTGAACATATTTACAGATGATGCTCTTAACATAATTCATGAAGCGAGTAATGGGATCCCGAGATTGATAAATATTATCTGTGATAATGCACTTCTCGATGCGGCTCTGCAGAAAAAATTACCGATCGACGGTAATATGATAAAAGATATAAGTAAGTTATACAGCATAGAATCGGAAATATAAAATAAAGGAAATATATGGCAACTCTTGCGGAAATTAAGCAAAAAGCGAAAGAGTTCGCTTTAAAGAAGAACTACAAAAAGGCTATAAAACTATACGAAGCCGTGATTGAAAAAAAGCCTAATTTGGGTAAAGATGCTAAATTTTTGAATGAAATAGGGGAATTGTATCAAAGTGATAATAATCCGGAAAAAGCTGTGGTTTACTTTAAAAAGGCAATAGAGTTTTATATAACGGATTATTATTACCCGCAAGCGATTGCACTATGTAAAAAGGTCCTTCGTATCAAATCCGAAGAGTATGAAATTTATAAGACTTTGGGGGATCTATATGCAAAAACAGTTAACATCGGAGAAGCGATTCAGAGCTATAGAAATTATATAAAATATGCGAAGAATAGAAAATTACACAAGGAAGTATACGGGGTATATAAAAGTCTTATTAAATTGATTCCTACTCGAAATGAATTTAGATATGAATTAATAGATTACTATCTGGAGAACGGAGAGGAAAAACTTGCGAGAAATGAGATAGATGATTTTAAAAGATTTCTTAAAGATCGGCAAGATGAGAAGGAACTGAAGAATCTTATCGAAAGATATGGAAAGCTCTTCCCCGATTTGAAGGAAGAAGGGGAAAAGGTTGAGGAAGAGGCCGGTGATTTGGCGGATTTACTTACGAGTGCTATTGAAAAGATAGATGAAAAAAAGAAAGAAAAAAAAGCGATTGTCGAAAATATTATAAATGAAACCGAGGAAGAATCGGTAGTTAAAAATATACGGAAAGAAATTGAAGAAGAAACGTCACAGAAGACTAAAAAGGATACTCATAAAAAAGAGAAGATCAAGATACCGAAAGAAGAGAAAAAAACAAAAAATAAAAAAGAAAAAATGGTAATTGAAAGAGGGGAAGCCGGGTTTGCATATGAGGAGGAATTACAAGAGGTTGAGACCGAAACCGGGAAAATTGAATCCAAAACACCCAAAGAAAAAGTAGAAGGGGTTAAAGAAGAGAAAACGAAGCCTGAAACAATAGAATCCCCCGTTGATAAAAAAGGGACATCCAAACCCGAAGTGATAGAAAAGGCAGCTAAAATAGAGGAGAATATTGAATCCAAAGAAGGAATTGACAAATTATCCAAGGAAGAGAAATCCCGAATAGTTGAAGAGGGCAAAAAAGAAATTAAGGAGACGATTAAAAAGGGTAGAATGGAAAAAGCACGCGAATTGAATCCTGAGTTGATGGAGGAATCTGCGGAGAATCTAAGTTTTGAAGAGATTAATCCGAGTTTGGACAGCGATATTAAGGATGTTTTGGGGGATGAATACATTAGGGAAGAGAAAACAGTAACGGCATCAGCCTGGGATGAGTATATGGATCTTGCAAGTCTCTCGGAAAGCCTGGGAGATACCGAGCAAGCTTACCATTACTATATCGAGGCAGCAGATGGTTATTATGATGAGGGTAAATATGATAAGAGCAAATTAGCATATGAACATTCATATAAATTAAATCCGGAAAATCTGAAACCCCTAAAGCAACTCGCCGAAATATTTATAAAATTGGGGGATAATGATAGTGCAGCTAAGATTTATCAACAATTGGCTAATAACCTGGAAAAACAAGATGCAAAAGAGGAAGCTGCAAAGATGAGAGAGAAGGCGGCGAGATTATCTTTAGGAAGCACCGTTACTAAAGATAGATCCAAAAAGAAAGCCAAGGTCGAGAAACAAAAAGGAAAGGAAAAGAAAAAAGAGAAAAAAGATATAGAGGAAGAAGGATACGTCGATTTGTCATCTATGCTTTCCGAGGAATTGGAAGAAGAGACACCGATAAACAAAGAGCATCAGGGAAAGATAGATTTGAGCTCCATACTTAATGAAAACGAAGAGAGCACGGAAGAAAATATAGATATTGACATGGGCGAAATTTCGGAAGTAATCGATCAACAAATAGGTAAAGAAGATTATACGGCACATTATGATTTGGGGATCTCTTATAAAGAAATGGGAATGTACGATATGGCAATAAATGAATTTAGAATTGCTATGAAAGGGGAGAAAGAACAGCTTAAAGCCCTGGATATGCTGGCGATTTGTCATATTGAAATGGGAAAATTTTCAACAGCGGAAAATATTTTCAAAAAGGCTCTTTCTTTAAAGGGGAGAACCAACGAAGAGTATGCCGGAATCTCATTTAACCTTGCACAGTTGTATGAACAGATGGGGGAATTCAGAAAAGCACTTAATTTTTACAAAAAAGCAAAAAAATTAGGTGGTGAGTTTCCCGGTATAGAGAAGAGGATAAAAAATATTGGAGATAATCTTAAATCCGAATCAACCATCAAAATTAAAAAGAATAAAATTAGTTATATTTAATTATGGATATAAAAGAATATTACCGTCTCAAACTATTACCATTCTCAAACTCTCCGGACGAGCAATTTTATTATAGAAGTCCAGAACACGAGAAGGCATTCTTTAAAATAATGCATGCCATAGATAATAAATTAGGACTTGCCATAGTTGTCGGTGAGATAGGAACAGGTAAAACCACGATTTCGAGAAAATTATTGAATTATCTTTCGTCTAATGAAAACTACGAGCCGGCGCTCCTTATTATCATTCACAGTGAGATATCTTCGGAGTGGTTGGTAAAAAAGATAGCGTTGCAATTGGGGCTTGAAAAGATGCCCGATAACAAAGTTGACATAATAAACGGTATATCGAGACGATTGATGGAATTAAACGAAGAGGGTAAGAATGTCGTGATACTGATAGACGAAGCAAACATGTTGAAATCAAAGGAAATAATGGAAGAATTACGGGGAATTTTGAATATAGAGCCTGAGAACACGCATCTTCTTACGTTTGTACTTTTTGGATTGAAAGAGTTGGAAAATTCTTTGAAACTTGATATGCCGTTATATGAGAGAATTGCAGTAAAATGCACATTAAACCCTATGGATTTTAAATCCACAATGGGTTACATTAAATACAGACTTAAGGTTGCAGGTAAAGAGACACCTCTTTTTGATGAAAAAGCCGTTGAATTAATCTATAAATATTCCAAAGGAAAACCGAGATTAATAAATATTCTTTGTGACAATGCAATGTTAGAAGGTTTTCTTACAAAAAAAGAGATAATTGATGAAAAGATAGTAAAACAGGTTTTGGAAGATTTCGGAATGGGGTCATGAATTGGCACGATGCGATCTTCATATGCACACGGTATACTCCGATGGTAAACTGTCCGTAGCCGACTTAATAGAACTTGTTAATTACTATGAGATAGAAGCAATTTCCATCACAGACCATGATACATTAAAAAGCCAAAGAGAAGGACTTTCCCTCGCCAATGAAAATGGAATTGAATATATTACGGGAGTTGAAGTAAGCACTATATTGGAGGGAAAAGAAATTCATATACTTGGATATGGTATTGACACGGAAGATAGCAATCTAAACCATCTCTTTGAAAAAATTCGCAAAGATAGAGTTCAAAGAACGATTTCTATACTTGAAAAACTTAGAAACTATGGTATATTTATAGATATAAAAGAATTCGGAAGTGATTTTATGGACTTAAATATAGGGAGACCTCATATTGCTCGGAAAATGCTTGAGAAAGGGTGGATAAATAATTACGATGAAGCTTTTCAGAAATATCTGTATAATAACGGTCCTTGTTATGTGCCCAAAATGGATGTCCATCCGAAGGTTGCAATAGAACATATTCATGATGCAGGAGGTATAGCTGTGCTTGCCCATCCTGGATTGATGCTTAATGAAAAGGATATAGAAGGAGTAATAGATTCGGGTGTTGATGGTCTGGAAATATATTACCCCAAACATACGGAGGCGCAAAAACATAGATTTATTGAGATTGCTCGCAGTAATAACCTTCTGGAAACAGGAGGCTCTGATTTTCATGGAAGGGAGAAAGACTATAAGATAATGAGAGAGCATATTGTTCCATATGAAATATTCGAAAAACTTAGGAGGGTATATGATCAAAGAAAGCTTAATGAAAAAATTGAGTATAGATAATGATAATAAAATTTTATTGGTGGTTATGGATGGCGTTGGCGATATTCGTTGGACAGAAGAGGGTGATAGGCCTACTCCTCTTGAGGAAGCCGATAAACCGAATATAGACTCAATTGCGATGTATGCCATATTGGGGGAGGGCATACCTGTGGATTATGGTATTACTCCGGGAAGCGGGCCGGCTCATCTATCTCTCTTTGGTTATGATCCATTGAAATACGATATTGGAAGAGGGATACTTGAAGCTGCCGGCATAGGTTTGAAGGTAAACAAAACTGATATTGCCATAAGGGGGAATTTTGCTACGATAGATGATAAGAGGATTGTAACAGACAGGAGAGCAGGGCGTATAAGTACGGAGAAAAACAGAGAACTTGTGAAGATTCTTAATAATAAAATAGAAAAAATTGAGGATATTTCGGTAGAATTCTATGCCGGTAAGGAGCATAGATGTGTTGTTTTGTTAAAAGGCGAAGGGTTAAAGGACAATGTCACTGATACTGATCCTCAGGCCATAGGGAAAAGAATTCTCGATCCGATTCCGAAAGATGCATCTTCAAAGAAAACAGCCGATATATGTAAAAAATTATCCGATAAGATTATTGAGGTATTGAAAGAGTATCATCCGGCGAATGCAATATTGCTAAGAGGTATTTCGAATCCTCCCGATTTACCTTCAATGAATGAATTATTCAAATTGAAACCTATATGCATTGCTACCTATCCAATGTACAAAGGGCTTTCTCATCTGGTAGGTATGGAAGTGATTCAAAATTTAACGAATTTCGAGGAGCAAGTTGAAGCGCTTAAGGCAAATTACAATGACTACAATTTTTTCTATTTTCATGTTAAGAAAACAGATAGTTATGGAGAGGACGGTAATTACAAAGCGAAGATAAGTGTAATTGAAGAATTTGATAAATATTTCAAAGATTTAGTTGATTTAGGATTTGATGTTATTGTCGTGACCGGTGATCATTCAACACCTTGTAGTATGAAGGGACATAGTTTCCACCCTACGCCGATTATGTTGTATTCAAAGAAATATCTCAGATACAGAGATAGAATGAACTTCATGGAGGTTAATTGCAACCATGGTAGTTTGGGTAGGATCTATTCGAAAGATCTTATGCAATTAATGCTCGCGTACAGTGGCAAATTAAAAAAGTACGGAGCATGAAATAGGAGTTATTATGAAAAAAGTAGCCTTATTATCCGTTTATGAGAAGAGGGGGATCGTAGACCTTGCAAGGGGTTTGATTGCCCATAATTATGATATTATTTGTACCGGCGGGACTTATAAAATGCTGGTTGACAACCGTGTGGATGTCAAAAGATTATCCGAAGTTATAGATGCTCCCGAAATGATAGATGGTCGAGTTAAGACATTGCACCCGTCCGTATTTGCCGGGATTTTGGCAAAAAGAAATAATGAAAAACACATGAATGAACTAAAAGAGAATAATATTTTCCCCATCGATTTGGTTGTATGTAATCTTTATCCTTTTTATAAAGCTGCATATGAGATGAATATGCCAGAGGACGATGTACTTGAGTATATCGATATAGGGGGAGTTTCCCTTATACGTGCTGCTGCTAAGAACTTCAAAGATGTTATCGTTGTGATCGATCCCGATGATTATAAATCGATTATAGATGAAATGGATCAGGAGGGAAATATAATCAATATCATTAAACGGAGGGAATTAGCGACCAAAGCATTCGGTTATACAATGGGTTATGACTCGTTAATTTCAAGATATTTCGGAAAAGATATTTTCGCTGAGCAATTTAGCAATTCTTATAAGAAAACAGCCGATTTGAGGTATGGAGAAAATCCCCATCAAAGAGCGGCTTTATATAGGGATATGTTTTCTAATGCTTCCTCATTTTTTACGGCTGAAAAATTGCATGGGAAACAACTCTCCTACAATAATATTGTAGATCTGGAGGCAGCGAAGGATATAGTAATCGAATTCGATAAACCGACATGCGCAATAATTAAACATTCCAATCCTTGTGGTGTAGCCATGGCGGATAATATTGTAGATGCATATAGATTGGCATATATTGCGGACCCTATATCTGCCTACGGAAGTATAATTGCTTTAAATAGAAAGGTCGATTTGGAGACTGCTTCCGAAATTAAAAGTAATTTCGTTGAGGTTTTGGTTGCCCCCGATTTCGATGAAGAGGCATTTTCGATGCTTGCTACGAAAAAGAATATTAGATTGATTAAATATAGGGATATGGAAAAATCTGTAGATCCTGTTATTTATAAGCATATTACGGGTGGGCTTTTAGTGCAGGAAAATGACACGATCGAGGAGGATGATAAAACATGGCGAATAGTTTCGGAAAGGGAACCGAATGATAAGGAGTGGAGAGCCCTTAAGTTTGCGTGGAAAGTAGCAAAGCATGTAAAATCAAATGCAATCGTACTTGCAACGGAATCAAGAACATACGGTATAGGAGCGGGGCAAATGAGCAGAGTGGATGCATGTGAATTAGCCATAAAAAAATCCAATGCCGTGGGGTCCTATACCGGCGGAACGGCAATGGCATCCGATGGATTTTTCCCATTTAGGGATTCCATTGACATAGCTCATAAAGCCGGTGTATCTTGTGTAATAGAGCCGGGAGGCTCTGTTCGTGACAGGGATGTAATCGATGCATGTAACGAACACGGTATGGCGCTCGTTTTTACGGGAATAAGGCATTTTAAACATTAATTGAGAGGTTGGGATGTTGACAAGACAGGAAAGAGAAGCTATGGAGACAAGGATATTAGCTCCATATGCTATGAAAAGTGGTAATACTAAAGGGAGAAAATATGAGGAAAACGAGAATGAATATAGAACGGTTTACCAAAGGGACAGAGATAGGATAATACATTCAACGGCATTTAGAAGGTTGGAATATAAAACGCAAGTTTTTGTAAATCATGAAGCGGATTATTACAGAACAAGACTGACCCACAGTATTGAAGTTGCTCAGATAGCAAGAACAATGGCAAGAGCCTTGAAACTAAATGAAGATTTGACTGAAGCAATTGCCCTTGCTCATGATATCGGACATACTCCGTTTGGACATTCGGGAGAAGAGGCGTTGCACAATATTATGGTTGATAAAGGTGGATTTGAACATAATAGACAGGGATTAAGGGTAGTCGATTATCTCGAGAACAACTATTTTACTTTTCCCGGCTTGAATTTAACATATGAAGTTAGAGAAGGGATTATAAAACATAAAACCAGTTATGATAATCCTCAAAAATCGGACGGAGAGTTTTCTGATGATGAAAATCCGACATTGGAGGCAAGAATCGTTAATCTTGCCGATGAGATTGCATACAATAACCACGATCTTGATGATGGTTTAAAAGGTGGTTTTATCACAATTGAACAGTTGTATGAAAATGTGAATATGTTTAAGGAGTATTGGGATTATTTGAAAAACAAATATGGGAACAACAGTGATGAATTACTCCTTAAGAAACTAATAAGAAATTTAATAGGTAAGCAGATAACGGATGTTATTGAACAAACCGATAAAAACATAGAAAAGATGAGAATAGGTTCATTTGATGATGTAAAGAAACAGGGTGGGATTGTTTCATTTAGCAGTGAAATGGAAGAAAAACATAAAGAACTGAAGGAATTTTTATACAAGAATTTATACAAACATTACAAAGTTGTTAAAATGTCCAACAGAGCAAAGAGATTTGTAAAAAGCCTTTTTAACGCTTATCTCGAAGATATTAATCAATTACCGGATCAATTTAAAAGCAGGATTAAAAAGGATGGTATTGAAAGAGCGATATGTGATTATATTGCCGGGATGACAGATAGGTATGCTCAGGATGAATATGCAAGATTATTCCTCCCTTATACGAAGATGTAAAGATACGTCATTGAATGTTTTTGCTAAAAATACATTAACAGACAATAATCTGCTGTATTCGGGGTATTTTAAAAGTATCAACATTTTTTCATACAACGACATGCAGGATGTAGGCTCTCTTCTCGGATATGTTATTGACAGAATATCACGTTATGACAATTCTTCTTATGCTTTTTATCAGTTTGGAACTGTTACTAATGTTTCTGAAGAATTACTGTTTAATATGCTCAGATGGATTACGATCTACGATGGTGTATTTCTTGTTAACAGTGAGAATAATACTATTGTGGATTTGGGCTTAATCTCGCGGACATTTTTCAAGAGAGTATCCGGTGATAATTTCTGGAGGAATGCCTTTATAAAATATATAATGCCATTTGAAATAAATAAAGCAAATGATATAAAGGGGATAAGATATTTCACCAAATCAATTTAATAATGGAGGCTCGATGAAATATAAAGATGCAGGTGTCGATATAGATGAGGGGCTAAAATTTGTAAAGAGAATCAAGGGTAAAGTAAAATCCACTTTCAATGATAATGTATTGAGCAATATTGGAAATTTCGGAGCGCTGTATGACGGTTCTTTCAAAGAATACGAAAACCCTGTTCTTGTTTCGAGCTCGGACGGTGTCGGTACTAAGATAAAAATCGGCATAGAGATGAATATGCATAAGGGGCTGGGAATGGATATAGTTAACCATTGTGTAAACGATATTGCTGTTTTAGGGGCAAAACCTTTATATTTCCTTGATTATATGGCATTTGGGAAGTTGAAATCCGAAATTGCAGAAGAAATTGTGGAGGGCATGGTTGAAGCATGTAAAAACAACGGATTGGCTCTGATAGGTGGTGAAACCGCTGAGATGCCCGGTATGTATAATGAGAATGATTATGATATAGCAGGATTTATCGTAGGGGTTGTAGAAAAAAGTTGTATTTTAGACGGCAGTTTAATTCAAGAAGGTGACATTGTTTTTGGAATCAAATCAAAATCTTTGCATACAAACGGATTTTCTCTTGCAAGAAAAGTACTTTTTGACTCTGGTAAGTATAGCTACAGCCAACATATTGAAGGGTTGAAAAATAGTATCGGAGAAACACTTTTAACTCCTCATAAGTCCTATTACAGTGAGATACGGTCAATAATCGAATCGTGCTCCCCCCATGGATTCGCTCATATTACCGGAGGAGGTTTGTACGATAATATAGAGCGTATATTACCCGAAAATACCGATGTGATAATTAATTTAAACTGGGAAATCCCTACCATATTTAAACTAATAAAAGACGCGGGGAATATCCCGGATAAAGATCTATACAGAACGTTGAATATGGGAATCGGAATGGTTGTATTTTTATCTCCTGATGATAAGGAAAAGATAGCAACCGTAAATGATGTTGTTGAAATAGGAAGAGTAGTGAAGGGTAACGGAGAAGTTATTATCAAAGGAGTGAAAGATTAAGACCATAGGATTGATTACGGATTTCGGTAATAAAGACTGGTATGTAGCGGAAATGAAGCTTATGATACGTTCTTTATGTGATGTCGAAATTGTCGATATTACACATGAAATAGATGAATTTGATATAGACAAAGCAAAATTTTTACTTTTGCAAGCGAATAGAATTATGCCTGAACATTCGGTTACAATAGCCGTCATTGATCCTGGAGTGGGGAGTGACAGGAAAAGTATTGTTTTAAGGAGCGGAAATAAGTATTTTATCGGTCCAAATAACGGAATATTCGATTATATAACCGATATAAAAAGTGAGTGTTTCCAAATTAAAGAGGAGACATTCTCTGAAGTTTCCAACACGTTTCACGGTAGGGATATTTTTGCACCTCTTGCATCTAAAATTATTTGCGGAGAAAATACGGATAAATATATAACTCCTTGTGAATGTAGGGGAAAAGGGATGAAAAATCCGACTGTAAAGGACAATTTAATTATCGGTCAAGTGATTTATATTGATAAATTCGGGAATGCGATAACTAATATCGATCATACCTACTATGAAGATATAAAAAGAGGTAACATAATATTCGGGGAAGAGAAAATTGAATTTGTCAATTCTTACTCGGAAAGTTCGGGTAGATCCGCTATTTTTAACAGTTCCGGTTTTCTTGAGATAACCAGTTATAAAGGGGAATATAGTGAAAATCTAAAAATAGGTGAAGTTGTTCAAATTGAAGTAAGGAGGCACATGTGAAATATTTAAAGCATTATTCATTCATATTTTTCCCCAATTCGGATGAGAATGAATTAACGGGGAAAGATTATGATTGGGTTCCTAATATAGACATTTTAACTGTGAAAAACGGTGCATACATTGTGTTGGAAGTGGCTGGGGTAAATAAGGAAGACATAAAGATAGAATTGCAAAACAAATTATTGGTCATAACAGGTGTTAGAAAGCGTTTCGTCCCTGAAGAGGAGTGTGAATTTTATTCAATGGAAATTGCTGAAGGTATATTTAAAAGAAAGATCAGTGTGCCATATCAAGTAGATATTGAGAATATCAAGGTTGAGATAAAAGACGGCATGTTGAAAATATTTGTACCGAAAGCCACAGAGGTTAGAAAAGAGATAGTAATTGAATAATCGGGAGGAATCATGAATGAAGAAAAGGAAATTGTAAATAAAATACCTGAAAAACTACCTGTAATTGCCCTAAGGAATTTTGTTGTTTACCCCTATCTGGTTTTACCGATTAGCGTATCCCAGCAAAGAGATATCGATGTAATCAATATGGCATTGAAAGGGGACAAAATGTTAGCCGTTTTTACCGTTAAGGAAAACGCACAGGAAAATGCTCGTATCCCCGAAGATATTTATGATATTGGTAGCGTTGTCACAATAGCTAAGATGGTCAGAATGCCCGATGAATCGATGAAAGTATTACTTCAAGGAGTAAAAAGGGTAAAACTCGAAAAAATAGAAGATGATAAAATAACCGGTGTAATTAAAGTCCTTGAAAATGAAGTGGAAAATTCGGAAGAATTCGAAGCGCTGAAGAGAAACATAACATCTTTATTCATACAAATTGTGAAAATGGCTACTTATCTTCCGGATGATATAGGATTAATAGTGGAAAGCATTGATGATCCGTCACGTTTGTGTGATTTTATCGCTTCGAATATCAACCTGAAAATCGAAGATAGGATTAAGATTTTAGCGGAGATAAATGTTAAAAACAGAATGAAGTTGCTCATGGACTATCTACAAAAAGAATTGAATATATTGAAATTGGGCGAAAAGTTGCGTTCGGAAGTCTCTTCCGAGCTATCTAAAGAGCAACGAGAGTACTATCTTAGAGAGCAGTTAAAAGCTATACAAAAGGAGCTTGGAGAGAAAGATGAGAAAACAATGGAAATTGAAGAGCTCAGGAAGAAAGTAGAAAAGAAAAAAATGCCTACGGAGGCTAAGGAAAGGGCTTTGAAAGAAATTGACAAACTTGAGAAAATTCCTCTACAAGCAGCGGATTATTATGTAACTGTTAATTATATCGATTGGCTTCTGGAACTTCCATGGAGCGAGGAAACGAAGGATAATATAGATATTAAGAAAGCAGCGGAAATTCTTGACGAAGATCATTATGATTTAAAAAAGATAAAAGATAGAATTCTTGAATTTCTCGCAGTAAGGAAATTAAAGAATAGCTCCATGGGCACTATTCTTTGTTTTGTAGGACCTCCCGGTGTTGGTAAAACATCTCTCGGACGAAGTATTGCAAAGGCTTTGAATAGGAAGTTTATACGACTTGCGCTCGGTGGAGTAAGAGATGAGGCGGAAATTAGAGGTCATAGGAGAACATATGTCGGGGCGTTACCCGGGAGAATACTACAGGAGATGAGGCGAGTCAAAACGAGAAATCCCGTATTTATGATCGATGAGATTGACAAAATCGGAATGGATTACAGGGGAGATCCCACTTCGGCACTTCTTGAAGTTCTTGACCCGGAGCAGAATAATACCTTTGTGGACCATTTTATCGAAATCCCTTTCGATCTTTCTCATGTTTTTTTCATAACAACGGCAAATGTTATAGAAACGATACCGGCTCCACTCAGGGATAGAATGGAAATCATTCGTCTGGCGGGTTATACTGTTGATGAGAAAATGCATATTGCTAAAAAATACCTAATTCCGAGACAAATTAAGGTTAATGGAATGGAAAAGAGGAAATTGCATTTTACCGATTCTTCCATTAGAATGGTGGTTGAGTCGTATACAAGAGAAGCGGGAGTCAGGACACTGGAAAGAACAATAGGGGGGATAATCAGGAAGATCGCAAAGGACATAACTATGGGAAAACGTGCTCCGAGAAAGATTACAGACAAAGTGGTTGAAAAGTATCTTGGAAAACCTATATTTACTCCCGTACTTGCGAAGAAGAAACCGGTGCCGGGTGTAGTTACAGGTATGGCATGGACACCGGTAGGTGGCGAAATACTATTTATTGAAGTAACTAAAATGGCAGGAACGGGAAGATATATCCTGACCGGACAACTTGGTAATATTATGAAAGAATCATGCGAGATAGCTTTGTCTTATGTTAGAGCAAATGCTGAAAAATACGGTATCGACAAAAATTTCTACAAAAAGAATGATATACATATACATGTCCCTGAAGGAGCTGTCCCGAAAGACGGGCCTTCTGCAGGAGTCGCAATAGTAACCTCGATTATATCATTGTTATCGGATACACCGGCGCGACCGGATATATCAATGACAGGTGAGATTACATTGAAAGGTGATGTTTTGCCGATAGGTGGTGTTAAGGAGAAGGTATTGGGGGCGAATAGAGCCGGGATTAAGGAAATTATCCTGCCAAAAGAGAATGAAAAAGATCTTGATGATGTCCCCGAAGCGGTAAGAGAGGTTACTAAATTCCACTTTGTCACCAATGTGGATCAAGTCGTTAAAAAGGTGTTATTATATGAGAAAAGGAGGAAGAAATGAAAAGAATCATTTTAGCGGCAATTGCCGTATTATTGATGTCCGTTACAACGAATGCAGAGCAAAATAAGATACTTTCGAAGGATTCTGTATTGAGCAAATTTTTTAGTAGTGTTGATAGCATTAGGGATTATACTGTTATAAATGATGTAAAAACCTATGCAGGTAAAAAGGTGCAAAAGAGAGAATTGAAGATATTTTACAAAGATAAAGGGCATGTTAGAATTGATGTTATAAGCGGAGATGAAAAGGGAGGTGTAGCCATATATGATCCCAAAACCGATAAAGTAAGGGGGCATAGAGGCGGTTTTTTGAAAGGTATTAAGCTAACGCTGAACAAACATAGCAAACTTGCAACCGACATTAGAGGGATATGCACCGATCAAGCGACATTTCAGTTCTTCAAAAAACAAATGGAGAAATTAAAAAACTCTCCAATGACCATAGATACTCTTGGTAGTGGTAAGGTATCAATAAGAGTGGCATTACCTGAGAGTCTCAGTGTCGGGAAAGCTGACGGTTGGAAGCTGTATTTGGGAGCAAACGGTTTACCTTATCGTCTCGAATATTTTCACGGAGATTCTCTTGTTCAAGAAAGTGTTTTTAAAGATTTAAAAATAAACCCGGGATTGGATGATTCCGTATTCAAAATGTAGAGGTGCGAGATGAAACTATTCGGTTCATGGGTAGCGATAATAACGCCTTTTGATGACAATTACAATGTTGATTATGACACATTAAAGAAGTTAATAGATTTTCAAATTGAAAGCGGTACCGATGGAATACTCTTGCTCGGAACAACAGGGGAGGGTCCTGCAATCGGGCACGAAGAGAAACTCAAAATTATTGAGGAGGGAATAAAACATATAGATGGTAGAGTTAAAACAATGGTGGGAACAGGAACAAACAACACGGAAAAAACCATAGAAATGACTAAAATCGCACGGGATAAAGGAGCAGATTTTGCTCTTGTAATTACCCCCTATTACAATAAGCCTAATCAGGAGGGATTATTTCTTCATTTTGAAAAAGTCGCCGAATCTGTCGACATGGATATCGTTGTTTACAATGTCCCCGGAAGAACAGGTGTTGCCATAAAGGCGGACACTCTTTTGCGTTTAACCGCATTTAAAAACATCGTAGGAGTGAAAGAGGCCAGTGGGAAAGTTGATAATGCCAGTGAGATAATAAGAACTACGGGAGATAAACTCGATATTATTTCGGGTGACGATACATTAACTCTTCCACTTATGGCGATTGGATGTACGGGAGTCATATCCGTAACGGCAAATATCGTACCAAGAGAGATTTCGAAAATGGTTCACTTTGCTCTAAGAGGTGAAATGGATAGAGCAAAAGAACTTCATTATAAATTGTTTAATCTATCCAAAGCGATGTTTATAGAGACAAATCCCATTCCTGTTAAAACGGCTTCCGGAATGATGGGGTTAACCAATGGGAAAATCAGACTGCCTTTGGGACCTCTTTCATCTGCAAATAAAGAAAAATTGAGAGAAGCAATGGTAGATTTCGGTATAAGATTATGATACGTATTTTATTGTTGGGTGCATTGGGGAAGATGGGGCGACAGATAGCAATATCGGCAAAACAATGTGATGACATTGTAATAACGAAGATGGTTGATAAAATCGGTCAAAATAGTGGCGGTGTTTATTCTCAAGTCACCGGTATAACCGGATATGACATGGAAATTCTCGATGATACGGACAGTCACTTATTTGCAAATTCCGATTGTGTTGTAGAATTTACACAACACGATGCAACAGTTAGACATGTAAAAAGGGCAAAGAAATATGGAATCCCCTATGTGATTGGGACTACGGGATTTAATAAAGTTGAACAGCAAGCAATATCCGATGCAGCGGAGAAAATGCCTATTTTTATCTCTGCAAATATGAGTAGAGGGATAAATGTAATTAATCTGTTGCTTAATAAATTTGTCGAGAATTTTAAGGAATATGATGTTGAACTTTGGGAGTTGCATCATCGTAATAAAAAAGATGCACCCAGTGGAACTGCAATGATGCTTGCCAACACAATAAGGGACTCGAATCCGGAAGAGATGAAAATAGTCTTAGGACGCACCGGCGTCAACAGTAAAAGAGAAAAGAACGAAATTTCCGTAAGTTCAATAAGAGGCGGAGATATTTTCGGAGAACATCATATTCTTTTCGCTGGAAACGGTGAAAACATAGAAATTGTTCACCGAGCCACAAACAGGGCTGTTTTTGCAAATGGAGCGCTTGATGCAGTCAGGTTCATAGTAAAAAAGCAAAAAGGTATATTTGGTTTTAATGACATGTTGAAGGTCTAAATGGGAATTGTAGTACAAAAATATGGCGGTTCGCTTTTGTCTGATTTGAGAAGCTTGGAGAATGTGGCGGATTTGATAGTCGAGAGCAAAAGGAGGGGGAATAAGGTAATAGTTGTAGTTTCGGCAATGGGAAATACCACGAATCATCTATATCAACAGGCGTATGAAATAAGCAGTACTCCTCCAAAAAGGGAACTTGACATGCTTGTTACAGCCGGAGAGAGGATTTCTATGGCGATGTTGTCCATTGCAATTCAAAAACGGGGGGAGGATGCCATATCATTCACCGGTTCACAAGTCGGTGTTATAACCGATAATCGACATACCAATGCACACATACTTAATGTTCTCGGAGATCGTGTAAGAGCCGAATTAGAAAAAGATAGAATTGTAATAGCCGCAGGTTTCCAGGGGGTAAGCTTGAATAAAGAAGTAACGACCCTAGGAAGGGGAGGATCGGATACATCCGCTGTTGCCATTGCAGCGGCTTTAAATGCCGATATTTGTGAAATGTACAAAGATGTTGACGGTATATATTCAATTCCACCGAAATATTCTGCAAATCCTAAATTAATTGATGAAATGGAGTACCCCGAAGCGATAACAATGGCAAAGTATGGTGCGGATGTAGTTCATTACAGGGCATGTGAAATAGCAGCTAAGTTTTCGGTCCCTGTAAGAATTAAGTCGTTAAATTCTCAAACTGGAGGGACATTGATAAAAGATAAAACAAATATTGAAAGCGGATTTGTAAAGTCTGTCATTGTTAAGAATAATGCTGCTTATGTCACTTTTAAAGATAATAAAAGTCATAGCAATAGAAAAATTTTCTTTAATTTGCTAAAATCATATCCGGTAGAGCTACTTCATATATCGGAAATCAAAAAGGTAAATGGATTTGATGAGTTGGTTTTGTTATCGTATTATGATAAAAACGACATTGAAAATTTTAGCAAGGAACTAGTCGGTAATATTCATGCGAATGTTAAAATTAACGGTGTAAAAACCGTATCTCTAATAGGGGTTGGTATAATAAATAAAACGGATATAATCAATACTATCTATGGAATAATCGGAGAAGAGAAAAGTAACCAACTTTATTGTTTCTCAGGAGATATGAATCTTACGTTTGTTTTCGGGAATGGCAAAGTAGACAATATAGTAAAAAAAATTGCAATAAAGTTCGGATTGGAGAAGGATGAAGCATATTAATCTTATAATAGTGGGAGCAACAGGGCTTGTAGGGAAAGAGGTTTTAAAAATTCTCGAAGAAAAGGATATTCCAATTAACCGATTAAAGCTTGCAGCTTCCGGCAAATCGGCAGGGAAAGAGATTGTTTTTAAGGGGAACTATTACAGAGTTGAAGAGATAAGTGAATTGATGTTCAATGGAATGGATTTTGCCATTTTCTCCGCGGGCAAAGAAGTATCTCTGCGATATGCTCCAATTGCAGCTAAAGTCGGTACCACTGTTATAGATAATTCAAATGCATTCAGAATGGATAAAGATGTTCCTCTCGTTATACCGGAAATAAATCCTCACGATTTGGAAAAACATAGTAATATAATAGCAAATCCCAATTGTTCTACCATAGGCATGTTGATGCCGCTATTCCCTATTTATAAAAAATATGGGATAGAATCCGTTGTAGTTTCCACTTATCAAGCTATGTCCGGTGCCGGTAAGGATTTTCTTGATAAATACGAGAGAGAGAGCAGAGGAGAGATAAATGATGTGTATCCGATATACAATAATGTTATTCCTCAAATAGACCTTTTTGAAAAAAACGGTTATACTATAGAAGAGATGAAAATGCTAAGAGAAACACAGAAGATATTGCATGACGAATCGATTAAAGTGGATGCAACTTGTGTAAGGGTTCCCGTCGTAAGAGCACACAGCGAAGCATGTTTCGTTAAACTGAAAAAGCGGTTTAAAATTTCTGATATTAGAGCAATATTAAATGACGTTAATGGTGTAACAATAGTTGACAACATCGAAAATCTAAAGTATCCTACTCCTTCTTCCGTGAGCGGAAAGAATGATGTTTATGTCGGAAGAATCAGAAGATCTAATATTGACGATAGAGCATTGAATATGTGGATTGTAAGTGATAATATAAGGAAGGGTGCCGCTTTGAATGCGATACAGATACTTGAGAGATTATTATGAGTTCCTTATTATTATTGATGTTTTTGTTATCCGGATTAGCCGGTCAATACTCCCCTTATAGTGTGAAAATATTACCCGGGGTGCATGGGAATAAAGAAGGATATTATATTAAAATAAATTCCGATAGAGAGGAATTTATTTCAAGGAAACAGGGGAATAGGATGTTTTCAATTGTGGAATATAGAATAATGATTTTTAAAAAGAAGGAATTTTTTGGAGGAGACATATATATTGATACTTTAGAGAATGGGAACAACAATTTTTCGAAAACGATATTTTTCCCCTCGAGTTTGGATAGCGTAGATATGAAAGTAGTTATTAAGGACAGGCTATCCGGGAAGTTCTTCGAAGTTACAAAATTTGTCGCAAAGGGATATAAAGGCAATAAAAACGTTAGAGTTTATCCCCCCCTATTATTTGATGAAAATAATGAAATTCCCACTGATTATAAAACCGCAAAGCGATTAAGGATAGTCATACTCAATAAAAAGAATAAAAAGTATGGTTATCATGTGGATCTTGTTGGAGACACTATTTTGGTAGATAAAAGTGGAACGCTAAATATGGGATATAATTTTACCGAAATCGAGTTGACCAAGAATATGATTGATGTATCAAAACAAATCGAGATATCTATTAAGGATAGTGATAATTTTGCCGTATCATTTCCTTTAAGTGTCGTTGATACGGAAGAAACGGAAACCTATTTGGAAATGGTAGATGAACTCGTATATATAGCCACTCCTGCTGAGATAAGGAAATTAAAAAATGCCTCGAGAGAAAACAGGGATTCTCTATGGAATGCATTTTGGAAAAAACGGGATCCTGTACCCACAACAGAAAAAAATGAAGCGGAAATAGAGTACTTTAAAAGGGTAAAATATGCAAATGAACATTTTACTTCCTATAAACCAGGATGGAAAACAGACAGAGGTATGATATACATAAAATATGGCCCACCGGATGATATAGAGAGTTTCCCTTATAACATTGATTCGGAACCATACGAAATTTGGTACTATAATGAACTACACAAACGTTTTGTTTTTATTGATAAATACGGTTGGGGAGATTATCAACTTGTATATTAAGGAGTTAATGTGGAGATATATTCTGATTATCTTGTTATAGGTAGTGGCGTTGCCGGTTTGATATTCTCGATAAAAGCTTCCAAATATGGGAAAGTTTCGATAATAACAAAGAAATCCAGAAGCGATGCGAACACCAATTATGCTCAAGGTGGGATTGCTACTGTGTTTGACGAACATGACAGTTTTGAAATGCATATAAAGGATACTTTGAAAACAGGATGTGGATTAAGCCATGAAGACGTTGTAAATATGGTAATAAAAAATGGTCCAAGGGTTGTACAGGAATTAATGACTTACGGTGTCAACTTTACGGAAGAGGATGGTAAACTCGATCTGGGAAGAGAGGGAGGTCATTCGAGAAATAGAATTGTCCATGCGAAAGATTTAACCGGTTTTGAAATAGAGCAGAGATTACTTGAAAAAATACGTAATAACCCTAACATTGATATGGTTGAGAATCAGATGGCATTGGATCTAATTTTAAATGATGATGGGAGATGTATAGGAGTAAAATCTTTAGACAGAGAAAATTACATCATAAATCACTATATCGCAAAATTTGTTCTGTTGGCAACCGGAGGAGCTTCGAGAATTTACAGGTTCACAACTAACCCTTTAATTGCCACTGGAGACGGGATTGCAATGGCATATCTGGCTGGAGCATCAGTGGGGAATATGGAATTTGTCCAATTTCATCCGACGAGTTTATATGAAAAGGCACAAATTGAAGAAAAATCATTTTTGATTTCTGAAGCGGTCAGAGGGGCTGGGGCTGTACTAAAGACACCGGACGGAGTTGAATTTATGGATAAATATCATGAATTAAAGAGTCTAGCTCCGAGAGATATTGTTGCAAGAGCCATAGATAATGAAACGAAGAAGCATGGTTATGAGTATGTTTATCTTGATCTGTCTTCAATACCGGAAGAGGAAATTAAAAGAAAATTTCCCAATATTCTCAATGCTTGTGCAAAAAGAGGGATATACCCTCCGAAGGATATGATTCCCGTTATACCTGCGGCGCACTATTTCTGTGGTGGCATTAAAACGGATCGATTGGGTTTGACTGATATTGAAGGACTTTATGCTGCCGGAGAAGTAGCATTTACGGGATTACACGGTGCAAACAGATTGGCCAGCAATTCATTATTGGAGGCATTGGTTTTTTCAGAAAATGCTTTTAAAGATACATTGGATAAACTTGATATAAATGTAAAATTTAATTATAATAAGGAAAAGGAAAAGAAGTTGAATTTTATTGATAGTGACTTTTTCGATGAAGATAGGGATAAGATACGGAATACAATGTGGGACTATGTAGGAATCGTAAGAAATGATAATCGTTTGAAAAGCGCTCATGGTATTATAAAAAATTTCAATGAAAAAATTGAAGAAATGATAGAAAAAGGTAAGTTTAGCAGCACGTTGTTTGAAATGCGAAATATGGGAATTGTGGCTTTACTTGTTATTGAATCTTCTCTGCTTAGGAAAGAATCAAGAGGGTTGAATTATAATGAAGATTATCCGGAAGAGAAAGATGAATTTAAACATGATACAATTTTAAAAAGGAGGATGACATGAAAAACAAAATGGAATTAACCGCCAGACACTTCGACTTGACCGACAATATAAGGGATTTCGTGGAGAAGAAAGTAAATAAGCTCGATAACCATAAGGATTATATAATAAACATGAGGATGATTCTCGATCAGGAAAAGAATAGAAACCATGTGGAATTTATGGTAAAGACGAAAGATACTACATTCTCAAGTAAAGATGAAGGATATGATCTATACATGGCCATAGATAACGTAGTGGATAAAATGTTAATACAATTAAAGAAACGTCTTGATCAATTTGAGAGCAAGAAAAAAGTAAAATAATATGTCTGAATCAATAATTCATAAGGAAATATCCGTTTTACAGTTTTATAATAATAAAAAGGCTGATTTCGGTTTAGAGTGTTTAACCGGAGATACGGGATTTGATAACAAAATTGTTTCTTCTGATATTAATAGGCCTGGTTTAATACTTACCGGATTTAAGAACTATTTTCTTTATCAGCGAATACAAGTCTTGGGACAGACTGAATATTCGTATCTAAAAACTTTATCCGTTAAAAAGCGGAGAAAAGCTATAAGGGATTTGTTTTCGTTTAAAATCCCGTTGGTTATTATCACAAAAGGATTGGATTATGATCCATATCTTATTAAAATTGCAAAGAAAAATAAAATTCCTGTCTTAAGGACCAAAGAGATTACCACAAATTTAATACATAAAATATCCTCATATCTCAGTGCTCAATTAGCTCCGGAAGTTATTTTACATGGTTCTCTGATAGATGTTTATGGTATTGGCGTGTTAATCAGGGGGGAAAGCGGTATTGGTAAAAGTGAACTGGCGCTTGATCTTGTTGAGAGAGGACATAGAATGGTTGCAGATGATATAGTATCCATACGTCGACGAACTTCCGAAATCCTAATGGGTTCTGGATTAGCCGATAGGGAATCGTTGCAGCATTTTATGGAAATTAGAGGTGTAGGAATTATAGATTTGGCGAGAATATTCGGTATTAGAGGTATTCGTTTGCATAAAAGAGTGGAACTTCAGGTTAACCTGATCAAATGGAGAGAAGATATCGATTATGAGCGTATTGGGATAAAACAACATATGGTAGACATATTAGGAGTTAAAATACCAAATATAGAAATTCCGCTTGTTCCGGGGAAAAATGTATCGGTAATAGTGGAAGTGATAGCATTAAATCATCAATTGAAACTAATAGGTGTTGATGCTGCACAGATATTTGACAGAAAATTAATTGAATTAATGAAAAAGGAAGGTAGAAAACTTGCGAGTCTTGATGAAGATATGGAATAAGAGTAGGATTTACATTTTTGTTTTAGCTTTAGTATTATTTTTTATTTTAACATATCGGTTTTACAAGCTTGATCAAAAAAAAGAGAAATTAATTGATAAAGAGTATATTTCTTTTCTAAGTTCACAGATAAAAAGTAACATTAATAATAAATTGCAGATCTCATCAGCAGTTTTAAAGTATATTGTAAATTTACAATACTTTAAGGAGATTGCTGTTTTCGATTCTTCAGGCAAAGAGCTGTTTTCCATGGCAAAAGGAAATTCGATTGCAGACACGGTACTAATCAAAAGTTTAGTTACAAATCCTTCTAACAATGATTCTCTCTTATTTACCGGGAACGTATATATTAATGTAATTCCTATTAAAAGCGTTTTGAATAATGTACCGATAGGTAAGGCAATACTTGTTACTGTTCCTCATTTAGAAGGGAATTATTTTATGTTTATCAGAAAACAGTTATATCTGATTGTAGCGTTTATATTATTCTTATTAATAATATTTATCAAATTTCCCGAAAAACAGATGTTATCCATTGAACAATCGGAGCAAGATAATAATGCGGAAGATGAACTTGTTGAGATATTTAAAGAAGAAAGGAAAATTGATACGGAACATGAGATAAAACCGGAAATAAATAATAAAAATGACCTTAAGAAGATTAAAAATAATATAATAAAAAAGCTCGATGAATTAATTCTAACTATGGGCAAAATCGAAGAATATGAAAAAATGAAATATGGAATTGATTTGGAAGATAGTTTAAAGAGTTTAAATAATGATTTTCAATTATTTAAAAATAATATTATTCACCTTGAAGAAGAAGATGCTGCAATTTCAGAAAAAAATAGAAATTTTATTCTGAAATTAAAAGAAGGATTTGGGAAAATCGAATATTTTGCCAATAGGTTGAGAATACTTTCTTATAACGCAATGATTTTGGCTAATTCTTCCGGTAGTGAGGGAGAAGGATTCAAAGTGGTTGCCGATGAGATGGCAAATTTGTCTGATAGAATTTTTCAATTTCAGAATGAAATTGAAAATGAAATCGATAAAACTAATTTAAGGAATGAATCGCCTCTTATAGAGAAATTAAAAGAGCATATAAACGTTACTGAAAGCCATATTGGAAATATTCGGGAAGAGAAAGAAAAAGAAAATGAAAAATTGAATTTAGCGATTAATAGTCTTATTCATAAAAATAAAAATAAATTATATGACCGATATAAGGCTGCTTTAGATGAATTTAAACTGTTTTTAGAGGAGATTTTCCCTAACTTAAATTCCTGATTACAAGTTTGCTGATTGCTTTTAATGTTTCAAAAACGCCTATTCCCTGTATAGCCACAGCTTCAAAGGAGGGTAATTTCTGTGGGTTGAGTATGTTTTCCAATTCATCAACTGTTGAAATATTTGGTAAATCTCTCTTGTTATATTGGAGAACCAAAGGGACAGATGCAAGGTTCAAGTTATATTCCTGTAAATTTTCCAGCATATTTTGAAGTGAATCAATATTATCTTCCAATCTTTCAACCTGTGAATCGGCTACAAACACAATACCGTCAACACCTTTAAGTATCAGTTTTCTTGATGCATTGTAATAAACTTGTCCTGGAACAGTATAAAGATGGAATCTGGTTTTAAAACCTCGGATATTACCGAGATTTACTGGTAAAAAATCGAAAAAAAGTGTTCTATCCAATTCGGTTGCAAGACTAATAAGGTTACCTTTTGCATTGGGAGAGATCTTCGAATAAATATACTTTATATTAGTAGTTTTTCCACCGAGACCGGGACCATAATAAACTATTTTACAACTAATTTCCCTTGAAGCGTAGTTTATCAGTGACAAGGATTACCTCCAATCTATTTAAATAATTCATCGAGTTCGGATTCTGCTTGTTTTTTAAAATCCGTATCAAGACCTACAACATTCTCATCTTTATTTGTTTTTATTTTGTTCATAATATCTTGAATAATGGCATTTAATTCATCTGTGGCATGTTTTATTCGTACTCTGACAAGACCTAAACTTGTTCTGGAATCGAAAATGACAACAAGAATAACCTTGTCGGCGATGAGTTGAATGTATAAATTCTGATTCTCTCCCTGATGAAACAGTGTGTTAAAATTTTTTTCGCCGACCAGTTTTGCTAATTGGCTTGTGGCTGCAAAATCGGCAGCCGATAGAGATGCAAAGGCCGTTGTATCGAGTTGAGAAATGTTACCGGTGCTTGTAATTAATTGTCCGGCTTTATCTATTAAAAGGACCGATATTGCATTGGTCATTTTAAGTAATTTCGTTATTGTTTCATTAATTGACCAAAAGTCATTTTCAAATACCTGAAAAGACAAAATCACCTCTCTCGTTACTTAATAATAAATAACCCATATACGCTAAAAAGTCAAGCAAAATTAATATCCCTTAATTTCTTTTCTCTCATTAATTCCTTGTATAATAGTATAGTTATCAAGATAGTGTATTGTGCTTCCGTATGGTAAACCGATGGAAGGTTTGGTTATTTTAATATTCTTGTACTTTTTTAATAGGTCATATAGGTATATCGAAGTTACCTCTCCTGCTGTATTAGGATTGAGCGCTAATATTACTTCATCAATTTTACTGCTTTCAACTCTCTCTATTAATTCTTTAATACGAAGCTTCTCCGGTGTAATGTTTTCCAAGGGGGCTAAATGACCTCCGAGTATATGATAAACACCTCTATATTTCCCTGCAGTTTCTATTTGGTACAAATCTTCGATGTTTTCAACAATTAGCACCGTAGAGTGATCACGATCACTATCACTACAAATAGAGCAGAGTTCTTCCGTTGTAGGATTTCCGCATATCTTGCAAGGATGAATTTTTTCTTTTACTTCGTTTAAGAGTCTTGACAAACGTTCAATGCTTTCCTTATCCGCTTTAATTGCATAAAAAGTGAATCTTTGTGCAGTTCTGTTGCCAACACCCGGAAGAATTTTAAATGCTTCTTTTAGTTCATCAATTATGTTCATATCCGAAGGGAAAACCCGGTAAATTTATTTGGAGATCTTTCATTTTTTCTTCTGTAATATGCTTGACCTTTTCCTGAGACGATTGTAATCCAGAAATAATTAATCCGCTTAATAATTCTTTTTTATCAGGGGACAGTAAAGATTCATCTATATCAATGGACAAGATATCTCCCTTTCCGTTTGATATGATTTTTATCAAACCTCCACCGACGATAGTTTCGAATGTTTCGTTTTCGAGCTCCTGTTGCATCTTATCGAGCTTTTCTTTGAATTCTTTTGCCTTTTTAAATATATCATCAAACATCGTTACTCCTTATATCTTCGATTTCTGCATTAAAACTATTTTTTAATTTTTCAAGATTCTTATCTGTTTCTTCTGTCAATTTATTGTTATCCTTTTGAAGAATATCAACGGAAATTTTTAAGTCGTTTTTAAAGAAAGCATTAATCTCCTTTTGAAACTCATTGTAAAAATTCTTTAGAAGCAGATCTTTATGTATACCGTTTACAATCTGTATCTTGATTTCTCTATCAGTTAGTTCCACCAGTTTGGAACCGATAAGAAAGGGATGCAATTTTGGATAATTGTTATCCAAATATGAGAGAAAACCATCCCAATTTTTATTATAATTTGAAGAAACATTAGATCTTTTTTCAGGTTTGTTTAACACTTTTTTATCTATCTTGCTTTTATGAAGAGTCGGTTGAGAATCATATAAATTATTCTCTAAGATATAACTATCTATATCAATGAATCTATCGAGTTTCGAGATATAAATCAGTTTCATTTCAATGTAAATATGAGGGATATGAGAATATTTCAAGGATTCCAAAACTTCAAATAATGTATTTATAATTGCAATAAGTGTGATTTCTGAGTAATCCGTATATTCTTTCAGAGAGTTCAAAATATCTGTGGAGAATTCATTGATTTTTATCTGCGATTTAAGTAATAAAATGACTCTGTAATATTTGATAAGTTGCTGTAAAAATATATTGAGATTGTAACCCTTATTGTATATGGTGTGTACTATGTCAATTATTTCCGATTGCGAATTAGTGTAAATAGCTTTTATAAGAGATTTATAAATGTTAAAATCTGGAATTCCGGATAATCTGTCTATAATTTCATCTGTGATATTATTCTCGGAAAACGAAGATGCTTTATCGAGGAATCCTTCTGCATCTCTTAAGCATCCTTCGGACAAATTAGCGATTTTATCAATAGCTTCTTTCGTGATTTTCAAATTTTCGTTATCTGCTATGAATTTGAGTTGTTTAGATATTTCCGGAATAGTGAGCCGCCTGAAGTCGAAACGTTGGCAGCGTGAGATTATTGTTTCCGGTACCTTATGTGGTTCTGTAGTGGCAAAAATAAAGATTACATGTGAAGGTGGTTCTTCTAAAATTTTAAGAAGAGCATTAAATGCTTCTCGTGTCAACATATGTACTTCATCAATGATAAAAATCTTATATCGACTTTTTATTGGGGAAAACATGACATTTTCCTTAAGCTCGCGAATTTGGTCGATTCCTCTGTTACTCGCACCATCAATCTCAATAACGTCGGGGCTTATTCCCTTTTTTATTTCTATGCAGTTAGTACATTTCTGACATGGTTCGGGAGTCGGGCCACTCTCACAATTTAGAGATTTTGAGAAAATTCTTGCTGTTGATGTTTTCCCAGTTCCTCTTGGACCTGTAAAAAGATAAGCATGAGCGATTCTATTTAATTTAATAGCGTTTGATAGTGTAATTGTGATATGCTCTTGCCCGATGATTTCATCGAATGATTCCGGGCGGTATTTTCTTGCAAAAACTAAATAACTCATAATATAAAAGAAAGGGGATAGCGTACCAGAGCACTCTTACCGTTGCTACCTTTCGGTCCTGGCGGGGTTTGAGAGATGATACCTATCCCCATTTTATCTAAAATTGTGGAGCAGAGCGGATTCGAACCGCCGGCCTTCTCCGTGCGAGGGAGACGCTCTCCCAGCTGAGCTACTGCCCCATTGGGCAATAAAATAACAGAATATTCGAGATTTGTCAATTACTCATCCTATATTTTTCTTATAACTTTAGCGGGGTTACCATAAGCTATTACATTATCCGGTATATCTTTGGTTACAACACTTCCTGCACCGATTATACTGTTTTCTCCTATGGTGACACCTGATAGTATAGTTGTGCTTGTGCCAATGGATGCCCCTTTTTTTACGAGAGTTGTCTCAAGTGTCCATTCTCCTTCTGTAAGGAGTTTACCGTTTGCTGCAGCGCGAGGATATTTATCATTTATAAAGGAGACATTATGACCTACAAATACCTCGTCTTCAATAGTAACTCCTTCACATATAAATGTATGGGATGAAATCTTGCAGTTTTTACCTATTTTAGCTCCCTTTTGTATCTCAACAAAAGTACCGATTTTAGTATTATCACCTATTTCGCAACCGTAAATATTTACAAAATCGTAGATCTTAACATTTTCACCTTTTTTAACGTTTACAATATTTTGAAATTTCATCAATATGCTCCTTCCCTTTTTAAAACTACCGGTATGGTCTTTAATAAAATTTTTAAATCCAATAACAAAGACCAATTTTCAATGTAGTAAATATCAAGTATAACCATTTCATTAAATTTGACCTTGCTTCTTCCGTTTACCTGCCATAACCCGGTTATCCCCGGTTTTACTCTAAATCTCTTTTTATGCCAATCTTTGTATATATCTACTTCATAGTCTATTGCGGGACGAGGGCCAATAATACTCATATCCCCTTTTAAAACATTGAAAAGTTGAGGCAATTCGTCCAGACTGGTTTCCCTTAAAAATTTTCCTATTCGTGTAATTCTATTGTCATTCTTTAATTTATAAATGCTATCATTGTTTTGTTCAAGTATAAATTTTTCAACGTACTGTTTGTGTACATTGCTACCTGAATTATAATACATAGATCTAAATTTGTACATAATGAAAGGTTTACCGTCCTCTCCTATGCGTTCCTGCCGGAATATTACAGGACCTTTTGATTCGAGCTTAATAAGATAGGTAATTAGAAGCATTAAAGGAGATAGGATAACAATAGCGATTAAAGATATAATTATATCAAAAAATCGTTTTATCATTAGTGCAAGATCTTTTCTTTTCCCAGAAGTGAGGGATATGATAGGTAAATTGTAAAGAGATTGAGAGTTACCGCTGTCAACGATATCAAAGAAATCGGATACTAAGAAAATATCAATTCCGTTCTGTCTACACTTATTGATGGCTCTTAAAATACTATTTTTTTGATCTTTATTGAGAGCAATGATACAACTGTTTACAAGGGGCTCGGAAAGTGCTTTTTCAAATTCATGTAAGATCAATTCAGAATCCTTATCATTATTTAGAATGAAACTGTGTTTCAATTTATATATTCTGTGATCGAGATTATTTATGTAGTTTTTTACATATTCTGATTTTTCGCGATCTCCTATCGAAACAATATATCTTACTCCGATACCGGATTTAATGAGAGTATTTTTAATAATCTTAGAGAGATATGCTTTAGATAAAATCAGCAATACGCTCATAATAATAAATGCATAAATCAAAGAGAGTTTGTCGAAAATAAAATACTGCTTAAAAAATGATGAAATAAAATCAGCTATTAAAAGAACTATAAGTGTTGATTTTAGAACATTGTAGATAATCTCGGATCTTGGTAATTCCTCCAGTTTGGTATAAAAATTCTCATATAGGAAAATAGGTAGCGAAATTAAGTAAATTATGAGAAGGGATATCAGAATAGAGTTAACTTGATACCCCTTATTTATAACCGGAATGATAAAAGATAAGGTTATGATTATAAAATCGGTTAGCAAGTCAATTGTGTATTTAACGCCCGTTTGTTTATAAATCATATCATATTTTAATATATTTCCCTTCTTGTGCAGATTTTTCCGCTGCTTCAATTGCTTTTATAACTCTAAGTGCGGAATATCCATCGGTTTTAGGTGTAGTTCTGTTAGTTATACAATCGATGAAGTGAGCAATTTCGATTTTCAAAGGTTCCTTGTTCGGCAGTTTTGGTGATATGATGCTACCACTTCTGTATGTTAATTGATATTCACCGAAATCTTCTGGTTCTTTGAAATCCACCCCTTTATCATAGATCTTGATCTTTTCAACACTTTCCGTATCGTCATATACGAGCATTTTCTTGCTTCCGACAATGACAGTTTTTCTCATTTTAACAGGGGACAACCAACTTACTTCCACATTGGCAATTATTCCGGAAGGGAATTTTATATTCATAAATGCAATATCCAGGTTTCCTTTGAATATGGAATCTCTTCCCAGAGTTAGAATTTCGCTAGGCGATTCATCTAACCATGAAAACATCATTGAGAAATCGTGAGGCGCAAGGTCCCATATTACACTCATATCCTTTCTGTGAATACCTAAATTAACCCTTGAAGAGGTGATAAAGTATATGTCACCTAAATCACCACTATCAATGATTTTTTTTGTTTCCATAACAGGCGGTGAAAACTCAAATGTATGCCCCACCATTAATATTTTCTCATTTTTTTCGGCAATCTTTATTAAATCCTCGGTTGTTTCGGCAGAACCGGTTAAAGGCTTCTCTACAAAAACATCCTTACCCTTTTGCAAAGCCTTTTTTGCCAATTCATAATGACTGAATATAGGTGTCACTATAAACACGGCATCAATTTCACTATCATTTAAAACAGTATCGAAATCTCTTGTAAAAGAAAGGTCGGGATATTTTGATTTGGCTAAACTCAACTTGCTTGAGTCGAGTTCACATAGGTATTTTACTTGCACAGAATCATTTGACATTAGAACCCTGAGAATATTTGGTCCCCAATAACCGTATCCTACGACTGCAACATTTTTCATTTTATTTTACCACCTCTTTATCAAAAAATTTTTTAATAGTGTCTACAACCCTTATAACATCACTTTCTGGCATCTCTGCATAAATGGGGAGGGAAAGCGTTGTTTCGGCTTGTTCTTCGGCAATGGGGAAGTCCCCTTTTTTGTATCCCAGATATTTGTAAGCATTCTGAAGATGTATTGGAATCGGATAATGTATTCCGCTCTGTATTTCATTTTGCGTTAAAAAATCTCTGAGAGCGTCGCGTGATTTTGTTCGTATTGCATATATGTGATAAATTGAATTTCTATTTTCAGCTTCGTAAGGTGTTATAATATCACCTACTCCACTTAGCATTTCGTTGTACATGGATGCGATATTCCTTCTCTTCTCGTTCCAATTGTCGAGATGTTTCAGTTTTACATTCAAAATTGCTCCTTGAATACCATCCAGGCGATAATTATAACCGATAACTTCATGGTAATACCTTTTTATCTCACCATGAGCTCTGTATAGTTCAATTTGTTTGGCTATCTCAGGATCATTCGTAGAACATGCTCCTCCTTCTCCATAAGCCCCGAGATTTTTCCCCGGATAGAAACTGAAAGCAGCTGCATTTCCTATACTTCCTGCTCTTTTACCATTGTAAATTGCTCCGTGAGCCTGACAAGCATCCTCCAGCACCATTAGATTGTATTCGGATGCTATTTCCATGATTTGATCCATATCCGCCGGTTGACCGAAGAGATGGACAGGAATAATAGCTTTTGTTTTTGAAGATATCGTATTGACTAATTTAGCTGTATCCATCAAATAAGTTTTAGGATTCACATCCACAAAAACGGGAGTTGCTCCGGCATGACTAATTGCTTCTGCAGTTGCTATAAATGAGTTGGGAACGGTTATAACTTCATCCCCTGGACCTATTCCCATTGCAATGAGAGCTAAATGTAGCGCGGATGTCCCGGAACTCGTTCCGAATACGTATTTTGTATCAAGAAAACTTTTAAAATTGTTTTCGAATTCCTTTGCATATTTACCGTAAGAGAAAGCAGTGTCATCAATGACATTCGAAATGGACTTGTCAATCTCATCTTTGATAGATTCATACTGTTTTTTTAGATCAAGATATTTCACAACCATGTGTACTCCTTTTTATCTTGGGGTATTATATTTATAAAAGACACCTCTGTCAATATAGTAAAGAAAGGAGGGATAAAAAATCCCTCCTTTAACACATTAAATCGAAGCCAATTTTTTTAGGTATTCAAATTTCTTTATTATTGCTTTTTCCGCCTTGTTAAAGATCTCGTCAGCCTCATCAGGACGTTCCTTAAGGAGTCTGCGGAACCTGTTTTCTTTTAGCAAATAATCTTTCGGGTTGGCTTTAAGTTCTTTAATATCCAATTGTAATGGATTCTTATCCTGATCGCTCAATCTCGGGTCATATCTAAAAATGGGCCAAACCCCACTTTCTACTGCCAGTTTCTGATGTTCAGGATTTTCCATAAGGTTATAACCGTGTTCGATACAAGGAGAATATGCTATGATAATTGAAGGTCCGTTATATTCAATTGCTTCTTTCATTGCTTTTAAAGCTTGGCTGTGGTTTGCATTTATCGCAATTCTTGCAACATAAACATAGCCGTAGGACATAGCCATCATAGCAAGATCCTTTTTGAGGTATCTCTTACCTGCAGCCGCAAATTTAGCAACGGCTCCCATAGGAGTAGCCTTGGAACACTGTCCGCCTGTATTGGAATATACCTCCGTATCAAGAACAAGTACATTTACGTCCCTTCCCGATGCGAGAACATGATCCAAACCGCCATATCCTATATCATATGCCCAACCGTCACCGCCGACAATCCAGATCGTTCTGAGAGCTATGTGGGGGAGTGTAGAAATTAGATCGTTGTAGTCGTTTTTTTCTTTATCGCTAATACTCTTTTCGATGGATTTTAAACCTTTTTCAAGTTCTTTTACAAGCCCGTCAACAAGGTAAAATTTTTCTACACTTCTTTCGTCCCAGACTTCTTCAACCTTATTCATAAGGGCTACAAGTTCTTTATGTTTATTTTCTGATTTCCACAGTTTTTTCAAATTGGTGAAGGCGTGTCTTCCCACTTCTCTCAGTTTTTCATCTGCAATGCTCATTCCCATTCCGAATTCGGCATTGTCTTCAAATAAGGAGTTAGACCATGCGGGCCCCATACCTCTTTCGCTTATTCTATAAGGGAATCCGGGTACCGTTCCACCGTAAATGCTTGAGCATCCCGTAGCATTTGCAATAATTGCTCTCTCTCCCGAGATTTGTGTGAGAAGTCTGATATTCGGGGTTTCACCGCATCCCGCACATGCACCGCTGAAAGCAAATAAAGATGGAATAAATCCGACATTTTTGGATGTAAGTTTTTCAACGTATTTTCTGTCCGTCTCGGGAATTTTGTTCCAGATTTTTTCAGTTTCAATGTAGTTGTCGAAAACCTTCTCTTTTCTGACCATAGTAAGAGCCTTTTCACCGGTGGGTTTTTTGGTTTTCGGATCTCTTTTAACCCCGGGGCACACATTGGCACAAACTCCGCAACCCGTACAATCTTCCGCAAGTATCTGTATCCTGAAACTCTCACCGTTCTTGAGTCCCATTGCAGGTAATGTAGCGAATTTCTCGGCTCCTTTGCCTTTTACAAAATTTTCCTTGTCAGTGGCAGTTATTATTTTACTGACTATAGTTGCATGTGGACATGCCGCTACACACAAATTACATTGTATGCAAGCAGAAGGATCCCATTCCGGTAGTAAAATAGCTATATCTCTCTTTTCATATTGGCAAGTATCACTTGGGAATGTTCCGTCTTCCGATACTTTGCTAACCGGAATTGTATCTCCTTTTCCTGCCATAATGGGTTTCATTATCTCCTCGTAATATGCTTTGCCCT
>Ga0190303_1000070_pt1 | contig 41384 bp, 37 predicted proteins | sample 48700701_MG_FD_161672 | JGI IMG/M metagenome (GOLD analysis project Ga0190303, IMG submission 161672) | Hydrothermal vent sediment bacterial communities from Southern Trench, Guaymas Basin, Mexico - 4870-07-0-1_MG | ecosystem: Environmental > Aquatic > Marine > Hydrothermal vents > Sediment ... | reverse complement strand
TGCATCTATACCATACACTTTATAATTGCCTCGCTTTTTTAAATCTAATGCCAAAGAACCTCCTATCAATCCTAAACCAATTACTACTAACTTTTCCATATCTTAACTTTTTACAGTTGTTAATCTAGTTAATACTTCTTTTAAAATTGTTTCAGAAACACATAACGATGCTCTAATATAACCTTCACCATTGGTCCCAAAAATAGTACCCGGTGTTATAAATATGTCTTTTTCATACAACAAAGCATCTGTAAACTCTTCAGATTTACTTCCTGAAGGTAATTTTGCCCATACAAACAGTCCTCCTATTGTTGTATTATAACTACATCCTAAAGCATCAAATATTTCCCAAACTATTGCTCTTCTTTTTTTATAAATTTCGTCTTGCTTATGAAACCACTTATCCGATAATTTTAAGGCTGCAACTGCTCCGTTTTGAATTCCTAAAAACATTCCAGAATCCATATTGCTTTTTACTTCCAATATCGTCTTTAAAATTTCTGCAGCGCCAACTACCATACCAACACGCCAACCTGCCATGTTAAATGATTTACTTAACGAATTTAACTCTATGGCTACTTCTTTTGCACCTTCAATGGCTAAAATACTTTGCGGTTGCCTGTTTAAAATAAAACTATACGGATTGTCATTTACGACTAAAATATGATGCCTTTTTGCAAACGAAATCAATTGCTCAAAATCTTGTTTTGAAGCTACTGCACCCGTTGGCATATGTGGATAGTTTACCCACATTATCTTCACCTTAGATAAATCTTGTTTTTCAATTGCTGAAAAATTTGGCAACCAGTTACTTTCTGCTGTTAAATTATAACTTATAGGCTCAGCTTCTACCAACTTAGTTACTGAAGCATAGGTTGGATATCCAGGGTTTGGAATTAATACTTGATCGCCTTTGTTTAAAAAAGCCATAGAAATATGCATAATGCCTTCTTTAGAACCCATTAATGGCAAAATCTCAGTATTAGAATTTAACGAAACATTGTAATTTCTCTGATAAAAATTAGCAATCCCTTCTCTCAACGCTGGAATTCCCTGATAACTTTGATATTTGTGTGCATTATCTAACTGCATAGTGCTTTTTAATGCTTCTATTACAGCTACAGGCGGCTGTAAATCTGGACTACCAATTGCAATATTTATAATTGGTTTTCCATCATTCATAAGACCTGCTATTTCCCTCAACTTTTTTGAGAAATAGTATTCTTTTACATCGTTTAATCTAGTTGCTTTCTGTATCATTATCTTTTTCCTTTATTGTACTCACCCAATATTTTTAAGGTTTCAACTTTAGATTTAATTTCATTAATCGCATTGTAATAATCTGCATACTTATCAAAAACAAAATCGGTAAAAAAAGCGTATTTCCAAGGAGTGTCTATCACTGGCATGGATTGTATCTTAGATAAATTCAAATGGTGCTTTGCCAAAATGGTTAAAATCTCAGCCAAACTACCTGTTTCATGACTTGTAATAAATTTTATGGAAGCTTTGTTAGCCGAAACGCTACTTTTACTTTCAGAATTTGTTAAAATAAAAAAGCGAGTCGCATTTTCTTTTATGGTTTGAATTTCAGGTGCTAAAATATCTAACTTATATGTTTTAGCAGCCAAATTACTGGCAATTGCACCTACGCCTTTCATTTGACCATCTTGAATTCTCTTTGCAACAACAGCCGTATCTTTGTCTTCAATTAACTTAATACTTGGGTACTCTTTAAAAAATTTATGACATTGCAATAAGGCCATTGGGTGCGAATACACTTCTTTTAAATCTTCAATTTTTTGCCCCTTCAACCCCATTAAATTATGATGAATTGGCAAGTGATGTTCTCCACAAATGGTTAATTGATGTTCGTCAATCAACGCATAATTAGGCAAAATTGCACCTGCTATTGAATTCTCAATAGCCATAATTACAACTTCTGCCGTTTTTTCATGTAACAAATTGGGCATTTCACTAAATGATAAGCACTCTATTAAGTCAATATTTTCTCCAAAATATTGCTCCGCTACAATGTGATGAAACGACCCTTTTATTCCTTGTATTGCTACTTTCATTTTTAATTTTTATACAAAAAAAAATCTCGAATTATTTCGAGACTTTATTATTTTTTTATTTGAAATACATAGTTAGCCTCTTCCTTTATCGCTAAAATAAAAGTAAAAATAAAAGCTATTATATGTATTAATTGTTCTCATTATCAGTAATTAGATAACAAATCTATACATTAATTTAACAAAAACAACATTTTTTTTCAAAAAAAACGAAGCTTTATTCATTTAACACAAATTCTTACTAATTGTTAATTATTTACCAACAAAAACCTTAAATAATTATATTTTATTGAAATATAATTAGAAATTCAAATCATATAGTTAACCTGTTGACATTTTGATTCATTTGATAAAAATGAATGTCAGTTCGAGAGATTTTCAATACTAACTTTACTCATTTCCATCTAATTAATTACTTTTACCTAAAAATTCTATTTACTGAATGCAATTCTCACGAACTTCAACCCTATTTATAATTGGTATCTATTTAATTGGAATACAGCACAGTTTTTCACAATTAAGCAATTTGAATTATTTGATTGAAATGAACACCTCATTTTCAACAAATGAAACACTTCCTTTTTGGATATACTCCAATAAATTTGGTAATGTTCCAAAAACAGAGCATCTATTGGTAACTACTTCATTATTTTCTAGCAGTAAAAAAACGAATTCAAATGTTGCTTTCTCTTATAAAGCATCTTTTACAGGGTACGCAATAAATTCAAAAAAATCTATTCTTGTTAATGAACTCTATGGGAGTTTACATTTTAAAAATTTCAACGTTGACCTTGGTGTAAAACATGCTGATATTTTATGGGAAGGCTTGTCATCTTCAAATGGGAACATCGCCTTCTCTACAAATGCTAGATCATTTCCTGGATACAATTTTAGCACTCTAAATTATATAAAGTTTCCTTTTTTTAGAAAGTGGCTGTCTTTTAAAGCTACGTATGGAGATTATCTTCTTAACGATAATCGTTTTGTTGATAACACGCTTTTACATTCAAAAAGTTTACATTTTAAATCTAAAATTAATTCAAAATTAGATTTTACCTTAGACTTGAACCATTATGTACAATGGGGAGGAACTTCCCCAAATTATGGCAAGCAACCTTCAGGAATCAACGATTATTTAAAAGTTATCACCGGGAGCTCTGGAGGGAAAAATGCAAATGGAGGAGATCAAATTAATACACTAGGTAATACTATAGGTGTTTATTTACTTCAATTAAATTCTAAAGGCACAAAAACCAATTGGAGTATCTATTATTCTCACCCTTTCGAAGATAGGTCTGGTAGAGAATTCATGAACTACCCTGATGCCTTGTACGGTTTCTTTATTGATTTTAAAAAGCCTCGTGGAATTATTTCTCATATACTTACTGAAATCACTTACACTAAACACAATAGTGGACCCTCACCTCATTATTACGATGAAGATGGAGGTTATCATGCAGCAAGCGGAAGAGATGATTATTTTAATAATTTTGTTTATAACTCTGGTTGGACTTACTTTGGAAACACCATTGGTTCTCCCTATTTTACAACAGTCCCTGTAAATGAAGATGGAATTACCAAAGGTGTTATTTTAGGAGACAATAGATTTATTGCCATTAACATTGGTTGGAAAGGGATGTTACAAAACATGAAGTATAAAACCATTTTTAGCAATACCACCTATACTGGTTGGTTTGACAATGAATACATAAAAAAACCGAAACAATTTTCAGGAATTTTTGAAGTAATCATTCCAAAAAAGGAGAAATTTCCTATTGAAATTACACTAGGAATTGCTTTTGATACGGGCACTTATAAACCTGTAAATTTTGGTGGCTTCTTTAAATTAACCAAAAATGGCACTTTTAACTAAGTATGCCTATTACGTATTTTGATTAAAATTTGTCAATTGAAGTTAATTTGATGGTTGATAGTCCGTTAAATTAGTCTCGAGAAAATTTCACCGCTTAGGAAGTTATTATTGATACAATTTCCTATTGAAAATCACTCAAACTTACATTATTTATGGGTTAAAATATTAAAAAGCATTGCTATCTTTTTTAAAGAACATACGCCATATGGTGATAAAAATAATTTTTATATCTAATAAAAAACGCCAATTTTCAATATACCAAATATCAGCTTTAGCTCTGTTTGCCATATCTTGTACTTTTTTTGTTTCTCCTCTAAACCCTTTAATTTGTGCCCAGCCTGTTATACCAGGTTTCGCAAAATGGCGTACCATATACTTATCAACAAGTACCCTGTATTGTTCTGTATGCCTTAACATGTGTGGTCTTGGTCCAACTAAAGACATTTGATTGAACAACACATTAAAAACCTGAGGAAATTCATCTAAATTGGTACGGCGTAAAAATGAACCAACAGGTGTAATACGCTCATCATTTTTGGTTGCTTGTACTGTATCTGATTTCCCGTTGATTTTCATGCTTCTAAACTTCAAACATTTGAATGTTTCTCCTTCTTTCCCAGTTCTTTTTTGAGTAAAAAAGATTGGTCCCTTACTTGTTAATTTAATAAGTAGTGCAATTAAAGGAAACAGCCAGGTAAACAATACTAAAATAATTAATACTGATGAAACAACATCAAACGCTCTTTTAAGTATTCTGTTAGAAAAACTTTGTAAAGGCTCTTTTCTAATTTTCATTACTGGGATGTTTTCAATATAATCAATTGAAAAACGTTGATATAAGTACTCTGAAAATTCCGTAATTACGCGAGCTCTAATCATCTGATTGTCGGCACACTTTAATAATTTATTAATTAAATCAGCCTGATTATGTGGCAAAGAAATAATCATTTCATCTACATTATGATGTTCACAATAATCAATTGCCTTATCTAAAGTTCCTTTATAGTATTTTTCTAATTTTTTTGAAGGGTTTGCATCTTCAAAAATACCCGTAATTTGATATCCATGTGATGGATTTAAATATACGCTACTAATTAATGTGTTTAACTGTCCCCCCGAGCCTACAAAAACTATTTTTTTTATATCATACCCTTTCTTCCTTAACTTCTTTAGAGAAAACACGATTAACATTCTCCATAATAAAATAAACACCGTATAAAAATACATGGTGCTTATAAAAAATATTCTTGAAAATTTATACTCCGTACTAAAATAAAGTAATGCAGCACTTAAAAAAATAAATATTGCAACAGAAGTCGCATTTTTTGTTAATACTTTATCTACATATAAGATACGAGGAAAATCAAACAAATTGAATTTTAAGGCAATAATAAGCCACACTAGTATGCATCCTGCTGCAAACATATAAAAATACATTATTTCATTTGGAAAATCACTACCAAATCTGATATACATGCCAATAAAAAAAGATAACATCAATAATAGAATATCAACTAAAAAAGTGATTAGTGCTATTAATTTAAAATTATTTTTAGGCATCATATATAATTAAAATGTTTTATTTAGCCAATAGTGCATATTCATTTTATATAACACCACTATAAACGTATGCTTTACGCTTATATTTTAATAAACATCACATAAACTAAAAATACCACCAAATTTATGGTAATTTAATTTTTCTTAAAACTAAGGAGATTTTAGCAATTATTTTCATTTTCTTTAAAATAGCACAACAAATATATTACATTTACCATGTTTAAAAAATTAATTATTCCTTATTTTTTGATTTACAATTGCTACTATAAATAATACATTCCCAATTAAATAACGTTTCCACAACCGTTTAGGCTCTTTTACAAAGCGGTATAACCATTCAAATCCTAAATTTATCATCCATTTTGGAGCTCTTTTTATGGTACCAGCATAAAAATCGAACACTGCGCCAATTGAGCAAATATGACCCGTATCTAACTTGTTAAAATGGGTATGTACCCATTTTTCTTGTTTTGGAGCAGTCATTCCAATAAATAATACATCAGGCTTAAATGTGTTGATTTCATGAAGCATTAATTTATCGTCTTCCTTGGTAAACTTTGGCTTAAAAGGTGGTGAATACACTTCTATTTGTACAGATGGATATTCAATTGCAGCTCGTTCTTTAATTTTTTGTAAGGTAGTTTCTGAGCTTCCTAAGAAAAAGCATGTTCCTTTCAATTTTTCAACACGTTTCATTTCATAAAAAAACAAGTCTGCACCAGCAATTTTTTTTATACGCTGCCCTGTTAACCATTTTAGTGCCCATACAATACTTATGCCATCGGGTAATAAAACATCACTTTTTAATAAGGCTTGTTTAAAAGAGGTATCACTTTTGGAAATAGTATATGAATGCGCATTTATAGTGTTTATAACTAATTTTTTCTTTTGTAGGGTTTCTAATGAAGCATTGAAAATGTGAAAGTCTTTTAGCATTATAAACTATTAATTTAAGGTGTTCTTTAAATTTGAAAAGTTACTTTTTTGAAAACCCAAATAAATCGATATTTAACAGATTTACTGTAAATAGAATTTTCTAACCATTTATCATATTTACTATTTACTTGTATTTTTTTAGGATGATTTATTTTTCTTAGATTTAAAGAAGATGTATTGATATTTAAATAATGTAAATTACCTTGAGTATTAGAAGACCTACTGTCTGTTCCTACATTTTTAATAAGGTTTGATTTTGGGACAATTGCTAAACCATTATTGTTCCATAATGTAAACATCCATCTATAAGCCCAACTATTAATTTTTTCTTTTTTAACTAAGTTTAATTTATAATTCCAATATATCAATGCTCTAAATTTAAATGGTAGGTTTGATAATGTTTTTTTTAAAGACTGCTTATTTTTAAACCCTTTTAAATCTGAATCATATAAATTCCAAGCTCTTTTCCAGGTTGCCCAACCCCAAGAGTTTGAATAATTTGAAAAAAAGTAAGAATACTCTATCTTGCTACTTTGAGATGGGTTCAAATTACAGCCATTAATTGTCATAACACTTTTGTCATTCTCATACTTATTTAACAAGCTATCGCAAAATTCAAAAAAATCTTTAGAAGGCAAGCAGTCATCTTCTATAATTATTAGTCGTTCTTCAGCTTCAAAAGCCCAAGAAATTCCTCCTGAGATACGTTCTCGGAGCCCTAGATTGACATCGGAATAATTATAAGACACATCGCAGTTCCAATCAATTAAATTGAAAATTTCTCTAGATTTATTAACTGCTATTTGCTCTTCTTTGTTTCTTGCTCCATCTGATACTACATATAGTTTTAAAGGTTTAATTTTACTTAAAATAGCATATAATTTTTCGGTAAAATCTGGGCGATTATATATGATAACTAATATTGGTGTTGAATACATAACTGTTTTTTTAAAGACACAAATACAATCTCTATTTCTAAATTATTTATGATTTAAAGGAGGGATGTAATTTATTAAAATATTTCACACAAACGTTTATAGTTATTAATTAATAGCTGTTTTAGTATAAATTGAGGGAAACAACATTTTTAAATATGCTTTTACTACAAAGAGAACCCATAGCGTTTTCCAATGCTGTTTTCTAAAAGTAGTGTATTCTTTTATATTGAGTCCTTTAGGGGAATGTAGTGATTTCCAACGATGTTTTAAAGAAATTTTCGGATTACACCATTCAGCAATAGCACTGTTTAATTCACATATAGCAATGTATTTTTGTGTTGTATAACAATTAATATTCTGCTGTAATGCCCTTAGTCCGTAGTCAAAATCACCCATAGCATGTGTATAATTAGATGATAAGTTACCCAATACTTTATAAACGGATGCGGGTATTAAAACGATGTTTCCATTGATATAGGTGCACTGCTGAAGTTTTCCATTTGGGATAACAATTCCTTTAGTTGTTCTGCCTCCGTAAGAGAATTTATTTTTAGTACTATCAGTTTTACAAGCACCTACAATAATTGCTTCTTTTCGGTCTTGTTTAAAAGCTTCAGTGTAACAATTGAAAAGGATTTTTAGCGCATTTTCTTCTAAAAATGTATCATCGTTTAGCCAAATATAAAAATCGTAATTTTTAAATGCAGTAGCAGTTTTCCAAGCCAATCGCATTCCTTGATTCCAAAATAAAGTACCATTTCCTTTAATTAACTGCACTGTTGGAAACTGCTTTTGTATCGCTTCTGAAGTACCATCAGTAGAACCATCATCAACTAAAAAAATAGTGATAGCATAATTTTTTGGTAATTTATTAGTGCATAACAATTTTAAGCATTGAAGTGTTTTTTCTCGCCTATTATAACTGGTGAGTAGTATTGCTATTTCTTTTTTCATTTAATGGTTAAATAATTACGCACTTCAGTATCAGTCATATTTCTAAATGTTGAAGAGCTTAAAAGCCCCATAATTAACCAAAAGAAATAGAAATTTAAATCGTATTGTGTATATTCTTCAATAAAAGACAATGTCCACCGAAACGCAATAAATAAGCCCAACATTTTAGCCAGCATATTGTTAGACTTTGTGATGGCAATGTAAGACACTCTGTATAAAAGTAAAAAATAAAGTATGATCCCAATTATTCCATGGTATAATAAAATGTTTAAAATGTTTACTTCGGTTCTATAACGTGTTCCTTTCATAGCACCACCTGAATTGTAAAAATAAACACTGTTATAGCCTTTTGAAGGGCTTTCGCCTATAAGCCAATTGCCAGATTTATGTAATGTTGCTAGTACTTCTACATATAAAAAGGTGCGTGTATCTGCCATTAAATTCTCTTCACGTTGGCTGTTAAATGATACGGTTGTTTCATTATTTTTATCGAGCTCATTAAATAAGTTATACTCACCAAAAATTGCCATAGCAAATAATAAAAGAGGCAGTGTAAATAAAAAAACTCTTCCAATTTCAAGTAATTTAAATGAGATGAAAGCTCTAAAATAAAATAACAACAACAAGATTAATGAAAATACTGTTTTAATAATATTCATTCTAAACCCAACAAATATCAAAATAGAGGTGGTAGCTACAATGCCAATTAGCACTTTCCATTTTAACTTTAAATACGGTGCTAGTACTATAAAAAAACTAATAGGAATCATAATTCGTGAATACAACTCTTCATGGGTAACCAATGCTAATGGTATTAATATAAAGCCATATAAAAAAACGTACTTTAATACAAATTGTATAATTCGCTTTACATAAAACAAGTTATTCCCTACATAAAAAATGAGGGTTATTAGCGAGAAGGAAAGTGCAGACAATAATAAAAATTTCCAATCCCAATAATCTTCAGCAATAAAAGTAGCCCTCACAATATTAAACAACATCCAAAATAACCAAAACTTAAATAATAGTTGAATAGACGTTGGAATTGTATGTTTGTTTTTTGCTTTTAAAGCAATAACTACAAACAATATAATTGAACTGTAATTTAAAAATGTACTTAAATAAGTGGTTCCTAACTTATGGCCTGCAATATTAATAAGATTAAAACAGTCTGTTATAATTACTGCAACTATTGTAATAATTAATAGTGTTGAAAATGTTATTTTACCAAAACGTTTGTCAGTCTTAAGCATTATATAAAGATATTATCTTATCAACATTTATCTCCATTGAATAATTTTTTTTAACATGTTTAAATGAGCTTAAACCTTTTTCTACTTTCAAATATGGTTTGGAGTAAAATTCCATTATTTTATCTGCTAGTATATGGTAGTTTGGGTTAATTAAAAACCCATTATCATCATTTTTAATTAAATCACGTAATCCAGGAGCATCATAAAAAATTAAAGGAAGTGCACAGCCCATAGCTTCTAGTCCTGAAATTGTTAACCCCTCAAATTCGGAAGTCATTATATATACGTCAGAAGCAATTAAATAGTCTCTTACATTGTTTTTGTTACCTAAAAAATGGATTCTATCTATAATCCCCAATTTTTTTGCTGTTTTTTTTTCATTTGTTTCTGTTACACCACTACCTAAGTGAAGATATTCAAATTTTATTTTGCTTTTAATTAACCCAAGAGATTTAATAATTTGGTCATGCCTTTTTATGTTACTACATCCACCTACAGAAGTTACTATAAAAGTATCTTTATTAATTCCTAATTTTTTTTTAATGGCTAGCACTTCGTTTTCATCTTTTTTTGGATAAAATAAATTTGAGTTATACCAATTATTAATAAGTTTTGAGGGATTGTGATAATAATTCAATTCGTTTTCATAAACACTTTTACCTATTGTTTGAAATTTAACATTTAATAATTTCCTAGCTACAAACCTTTGAGCAACCCCATAAGGATGTGTTAAAGTTCGGTGTCTAAAAACGTTATGTATTGTTTTAATGGTGCGTACTTTGGCAATTCTTGAGCATAATGTAACCATGTACAAATCACTTCTATGAATGTGCAAAACTGCTATCTTTTCATTTTTAAGAAAACGATAAAAATGCCAATAAAATTTAAATATTTTTAAGGAAAAGTTAATTCCTTTTTTAATAGGTTTATGGTAAACTTTGATATTTTTTTTATTAAATTCTGAAATGAAATTACCTTTAGATTTCCCAGTATTGAAAGCTAACATTTCAATACCATTGCTTTGAAAAATTTCTGCGGCATTAGCATACATTAATTCTGCACCTGAAAAATTTATTTCATTAAATAAATGTAAGACTTTCAATTTGTGTTTATTATAATATTAATCTCCATGTTATTACCAATAACAAGCATCTTCAATTGCACTTGCACTTTTAGGTTTTTCAATTTCTAATGGTCTAACCCAATGTTCATTAAAAAGGTTTTGATAAGGCCATACTAAAAATTGTTCCCATCTACTTCCTTTGATTCCAAATAATAACTGAGTAACACCTGCCAAATGAATTGCTTTTTTTCCTTTTCTTTTTACATGAGCAGCCAATGGAAAACCATAAGCCCCTGCTCCAATTATACAAATATCGTAATCAGTTTTATCAATTTCATCTTTCATATACTCTAATGCTTCAAACCAATCTTTATAGTTGGTTTTTACACCTGCAATGCTTTGTACAGCTTTTATTGTTTTTAACTCAAATTCTGGTAACAAGTTGTTTTCAAAAAGCAACTTTCTTTTTTTATACTGAGATTCAATGGATACTGAAAAAGGGTGTACTACTAGCACCTTTTTACCTTCAAGTGCACGTGTCCATGGGTTATTAGAAAAGAAAGGTTCTAAATCTTCCAATACCACTTTTTTTGTATTTTCTAATTTATGCTGAACATATTTTTCATTGTTTAGCCAAGCCCCTAAAATATCAACTTCTTTACTATCATTTAACATTAATTTACAAAATTGTTCTATTTTATTTTTCTCTAAAGGAAAAAACCCAGCATTTGAATGTAAATATTTTAAACTTGTATTGTTCCACCACCATTGAGGCGATTCACCTTTTATATAGGCGCTATAGTTTTTAAATTTATCTTTATATTTTATTCCTAAATAATTTACAATACAGTTCAATTCAAAAGCTCCAAACCTAGCAATCATACAGGGTTTGTTATCCATTAATTTATTATAAATTAAATCATTTGAATACTGTTTGTTGGAATGCCTTTTCCAATTACGTAATTCAAAGTTAGAAGGGAATATAATTGAATATCCTTTTCTAATTACTCTTAATAAATAAATTGATAATAGGTTCATTTTTATCTACAATCTAATAATTTAACTATTCTTTTTTAGCGCCCTTAAATCTAAATAATTCTTCATTAAAATAGGAAGTCGTTTACATTTATCTATTATTTTATTTTTCAAAGTTCTTTTTGGAGCTTCACTTAAAAATCCTCTAATTGTATAATCTACTTTAATATTATGTGTTTTAAAAAGTTGCACAACTTCTTCTAGCCATTGACCTCTAACAATTCCTGTAAAAATATAAGGAATAATTTCATATTTATTCAAAACTACCTTAGTGTCATCAACAACATAAAAGTTATGTTTCAAAATAGCAGATCTCTTTGATGCAAACTCTTCAAATTGCCAGGCATTCTCATAAGTTCTAATATGTTCCATTAAGACATCTTTTCTCCAAAGTGCAGCTTGGCAACTAACTCTATACCGTTGATTTAAATCAACAATATTTAAGCCTTTGTGCTCCTTTGAAGCTTCAAACCCCTTAACAGCTTGATCTGTTAAATGGATACAATGAATATCTTTATTGTCATTCATTAAACCGACATACTTATTAACTATATCATTTTTTACATTATTTTTGAAAAAATAGTCTTCTTGTACGTATAAAATAAGATCTTCATCAATACGCTCTAATGCTCTTTTAAGACATTCACTCCACGTAATTATATTCGCATCTTTTTTAAATTCACACCCTTTCACAGGAATAATAGTTAACTTTTCATAAAAAAAGTTTTTATACTCTGTATTCAAATAAATTTTACCTTTATACTGTGGCCAATATATTGAGAATAACTTAAAAAAAGGATTCCAACAATCTTCAAATTTATCACACGTATTTACTAAAATTGAAAAATTATTCATTTATTATATTTCATTAATTACTAACTATTAAATTATCTAAAGCTTCATAAGTTGATTTAAGTGAATAATTCTTTTTATAAAATTCTAATGCTTTTTCACCTAAATACGCTCGCTTTGATTTATTATTTAATAATTCCTCTATAGATAGTGCAAAATTATTGTGATCGTTAGTTGTAATTACCTCTTTACCAGATGTTAGCCCTTTAAATCTAATTCCTGAGGATGTAGTTATAATTGCAGCTCCAAAAGCTAAGGCTTCTAACCCTTTAACACTAGTTCCTGTTCCCTCAAGCATACTTATCACTACAATCTTACTTTTATCATAATACGGTTTTAAATCTTTAACAACTCCTTTTATTGATATTTTAAGTTTAGAGTTTTTATAAGTTCTACCTTCAACATACTTTCCAATTGAGCCAACAATACAAAGGCTTGTTGGTTCCGTTAACCCTGGAGCAACTTCATCTAAAAACCAATCAATTCCTCTTCTTGTAGCAATAAAATCACTTGCTATCAAAAGTAAATCATATTTTTTATTGTTATTTTTTGCTGTAGGTTTGTTTGAAGGTTTAAAACCAATAGAGTCAATTTTTACAACTTTTGATTTAAGACTACTAATTTGGGTGTATTTATCAAAGTCTGATTTAGATATAGCTATAATTGTATCATACTTTTCTAATGCTGAAATTTCCGAATCAAATAATATTCCTTTTTCTCTATAACCCGATAACATACATTTTAGAGATTTACTCACATTTAAAAGGCTATAGCTTTTGTACATTTCGGTATAAACATCTTGAGTATCAAAAATACGTGTCATTTTGGTTGGCAAATAGTATTCTAATCCTGCATAATTATTCCTCGTATTTAAAAAGTAATCTGTTTTAACATTACCCATAATTTCTTTGAAGCCTTTAATTAAAGACGAGTCTAACAATAATGAAGAATGCATTTTTGGATATTTCCCAGTAACTATCTTATAAATAATTTTTTTTAAGGATAAAAACTTGGAGTTATAACATTGATACTTAATTAAAAATAATTGATCACACTTAGGTAAATGTAGCTTAATTATCTCTGAACAAATTGTGTTATTATTTTTAACAGGAATTATCAGATTTACTCTTTTAAAACGTAAATTCGCCCAATCCATAATTAATTCCATACGTCTCATATACCCAGTTGTTGCAGGGTAAATAAAAGATATTAAAAAAATAGTTATAGACTTATCGTTTAAACCTGTAGACTTTTTTCTGCTACCGTTTATAATTTCCAAATTCATACAATTTTCATCAACTATTATATTTAATTTTGACTATATTTAGCATAAGTATGTCTACAAGAAACATACTTTTTAATAAAAAGATATTCTTAAGAACTTTCTTTTTTGTACAGTTGGCTACATAATATTCTTTTATTAAGGCAAAATTTTCATCTAATAATAATGCCAAACTTGATAAACGATTTTTCCTGTTTTTCCTGTATTTGTTTCTATATAGTGATGTAACAGCCAATTCTAATCTTAAAAGAGGAATAACATATAATCCATTTAAATATGCTTTTTCTTTGACTTTATATTTTTTAATTACATTCTTAATTAATGGCAGCATAATATTTAAACCTGTTAGTAATTCTTCAAATGAGTACAATCTTGTTGTTATTGTTTTTGTATCTCTTTTAACGTATATATAACCACACTCTGAAACTTTTTTTACCGCTTTAATGTGCATCAAATATTTTAAATGAAATATACCATCTTCATTGGAACTAACAACGCCTTCAAATCTTAAATTATGCCTTTTAATAAGTTTCATTTCAAAAAGCTTACTCCAAGGAGGACCAAATAACAAAAAAGATTCACTTAAAGGGTTTTCATGGAGGTTTTTATAATAATATTCCGTTTTAGATAAATTCAAATTCTGGATAACTCCATTCTTTTCAATTAAGTGACCTTGTAATACCAAAGTTCCCTCTGGAATTTCTTTATCATATATAAATAATTCTAAATAATTAGGTAACACTTTGTCATCAGCATCTACAAATACTATGTATTTTCCTCTTGCCTCATCTAGGCCTTTGTTTCTAGCTTTGGAAACACCGACATTACTTTGATGAAAAACACTAATTTTTTGATTCTGTAAGGCAAACTTATTACATATATCTAACGAGGAATCCGTACTTCCATCATCAATTAAAATAATTTCAAAATTCACAAATGTTTGTTTTAAAATACCTCGCAAACATATTTCAAGACATTCTTCTGCATTGTAAACAGGAATTATTACAGATATTAATGGTTTATCTGTAGTCTTTTTTTCTTTTTCAATTAATTGCATTTTTTAGGAGTATAATTATCTTTTAGTCACTATTTAAACATTAATCGCCATTTACTATTTAAATAGCGCAGTATAGGCTCTCTTTCATCTTTGGAAAACCCAATAAACCAGGCACATATAATAAAGCAAATTGAACTAATTATAAAAATACTAATTAATCGAATAAAACTTTCTGGAAATAATATAATTGGTATTACAGTAAAAATAAATATAAGCGTAAAAGAAGTAAAACATCTAAATATCACATCTTTAACAAATAATATGATAGATAATTCAAATGTTTTTTTAGCAAAATACAAGGTCAATCCACCCATTAATATGGCATATGAAATATAAACTAAATACATTGAATAAGCGGGGAAATTTATATTAAACAATATATAAGTTATAATTAATGGTAAAATATTAAGTAAAGATTGATAGCTTTTAAACTGTTTAATTTTACCAACAGCAGAGATTGATGATTCAATAGTTAAAAAAGGTTGCTCTATAAGGTTTCTAATTAACTGTAATCTACAAAAAACAATAGCAAAATCAGGAATTTCTTTCAGCCAAAATTTAAAAATATAAGGCATCTCTATAATTACAGGGATATAAAAAAAAATGAGTAAAAAAAAGGAAACTTTACTTCCAATTAATGATGCTTTTATCATTACATCTCTTTTCCCAGCGCCTTCACTTTTTCCAAACACAGGATTTAAAGCTTTTAACAGCGTGGTAGAAAAAGCAGACAATTGACCGCTAATCTGCCCAGATATTCCTTGTGCTGCATTCATCACTGTTCCAAAAAACATATTTAACACAATACCTTGTCCATAATTTGCTATAATACTAGTTGAGGAACCTAAAAAAGACCAGCCAGCAAAATTTGTCATTTCTTTAAATATAGACTTGCTAAAATATTTTTTTATATGAATTGAAACTTCTTGGTATTTGTTATGGCAATAAATGATACGAATTACAAATAGCACCAAATATATAATAGCCATTAAAAACCCATAAGCAGCTAGCTTGTCAAAGGGTATATAATTAGTAATAACTAAGGCAATTGTCATTTTTAGAACCACTTCTATAACCCGGAGTATTGCAACAAACAACATGTTTTCATGTGCATTAATTACAGCATCATAAGGTACCGATATGATAGTTAAAAATGTGCTTCCTACCATAAAATGGAAAACCAATTTTGCGACTTCTAACCGGTTTACGTCAATTATAAATACATTTTTAAATAATAAACCACCTACTACTTCTAATAAAAGAACAATAAATAGTGCAATTATAAAATGTAAAATAACACTTATATTAAAAATAGATTGTTGCTTTTTGAAATCACCTTCACCTTGCGCATAGGACATAAACCTTTGTGAAGCTGCTGTCATAGAAGAATTTAAAAATAGAAGCATTGAAATTGTACCTGCAACTAAATTATACGTCCCAAAATCTTTTACACCTAAGGCTCCCAAAACCAACCTAGTTGTATACAGGGAAATTAGGACCGTAATTGCCATTTGCAAGTATAAAATACCTGTATTTTTAGCGACACGTTTGGCTTGTTGCATTTAAATTTTACCTAGTTGATTTAAAAAGTGAGTGTAAATTAAGCTACTTTATTCCAGTTACTTTGTATTGTTTTTAAGGATCTCTCCCCAAAAACTATTGAAATACCAAAAACTACCCCTAAAAGAGTCCAAAATATAAGTACCGTTGATTTTCTAGCGGAAGATTTTTCAATAGGGACCACTACTGGTTCAATTACTGTAAAAACAGGAGTGTCTTCTTTTACTTGTATTTTTTGCGTTTCTAATTGTTTTGCCAATTCAGAATATACCTGAAATGCCAATTCGTATTCAGCTTGTAATTGTAGTAAATGTGTTTGAGATAAGGCTGAATTAAGCCCCCTATTTGCGTCTTGAAACTTAGCCAACGTTGTTTGTTTCTGTTTAAATTCTTTTTCTTTTTCGGCATAGCGACCGCTTACAAATTGCAGCTGTTCGGTTGCTTTTTGTATTTTAAACTTGGTAATATTTTGCTGTAATAAGTCTTGGGCTTTTTGTGCCATTTGAGCTGCAACTAAGGCTTCTGGCATTGTGAATACTAAAGAAACAAACCCTTCATCATCATTATATTCGATACTTAACTGTTCTTGTATTTTTTTAAATAGTTTTTCTTCTTCTGCAGTAATACTTAGTAATTGACTATTTTCGTTTAATAAAACCTTGGTAGGCTCCCCTTTTAACGCTTTTAATAATAAACCAGGCAAGCCTATACTGTACTTTTTTAGTAGTTGTACAATGCTTAGTTTTTCGTAATTTTTATAATATTCTTGGTAACTTATTGCTGTCTCAACTCCCGTAAAATTTAAAGGCGTTTGTATCAATTCTTTTTGAAAAGGTACGCTTTGTGCAATTTTAGGATATAAAATGGGTTGTATGCCTTCACCTCCCATATTTCCCATATTAATACCTGCCATAGCTGCCAGTCCTCCCAAACCACCACCTATTTTTGATTCAGAACTTTGTGGAAGTATCACGGTAGAAGCGGTGTACTCATTTGCCGAAAAGAACGCTATAAATAGGCCAATAGCCATAAAAACAAGAGTAGTTTTTACAATTGTTTTGCGTCCTTCCCATACTGTTCTTGCTAGTGCAATTAAATCTATTTCGTCTTCTTCAATATGGTATTGATTGTTGTTGTTTTGGGTCATGATTTGTGTTTTATAACCTTATTTTTTTTAAAATAGGGTGTCTTTTATGAACATATTACTTCGTTGCATTGCTCCTCGTAATGACGGTTACCTTACTAAGGTGTTAATTAAAATCCCTAGGGCTGTAACACCTGAGGTAATACCTACTACTTCTTGAATAGACATGCGTTTTCTTTCAGATTTTTTGGGTACTATAATTAAGGAGCCTGGTTGAATTTTTGGATAGGTTTTAAAAAATAAAAACCGTTTGGCACTTCTTACATTCCCATTGGCGTAAACAATGTATGCTTTTCCTTTTTTAGCATCTTCAGAATAGCCTCCAGAATTTATAATATAATCTTTAAATCTTTTAGACTTATCAAACCTAGATAATGAAGGGGAAAATACTTCTCCTCTTACTTCTACCGTTTGTTTTTCAGTGGGCACATACAATACATCACCTTCTTGTAAAATTAAATCTATTTTAGATCTGGCACCATTTTTTTGCATAATTTTCACCAAATCAATTCCTATTTTCACTTCATTTTTGATATCTAGAGTACTATTTAACGTATCTTTTAATATCAAATTCTCAACGGTAGCAAGCTGTTGTTTATCTGAATTTACAGCTAGTTTACGTACCAATGTAGCTCCTTTTAAGTATGCATAAGGTGAAAATCCACCAGCTTTTTGAATTAAGTCTGAAATTCGTTCATCTTTAGTAGCAATAGAATAGATTCCGGGATAGGTTACTTCACCTCGGATGCCTACATTTTTTTGAGCGGTAAAACCTTTAAGGTATCTTACAGAAACTCTATCAAAAGCTTGAAGGTAAAAATTGTAATTATTATCAGTTGCTAACTTACCAGAACTTGATTTTTTAATGTTTTTACTAATAGTAGTAAAACTGCCATCGGCTACTCTTCTTGAAATATCTATAACCGTAGGGTCTGCACCTTCTTTGAAACCGCCAGAGATTGCTATCAAATCTTCAATGCGCATTTTTTCAATATAAGAAATAGTTTGTGCAATATTTACAGCACCATCAATTGTAATGGTTTGTTTCTCTTTTAAGTCATGTTTATTAAAAATATGAATGCTATCTTCTCTTTTTAAAATAATAGCGGTTTTTTCTTCCATGATATTGCGAACAGAAAAAGAGATGATTTCTTGCGAAACATCGTCTATAGTTCTGTAAATAATCCCTCTATCCATAAAGGCATTGTCTTTAACACCTGCAGCTTTAATAAATAAGTCGAGTAGTGTTAAATTATTGGTTAATTCATAATTCCCAGGTCTGTAAATAGCTCCAGCAATACTTACTCTATTTTGAAACCTGTTTATAACCTCTCCAACTGTTAATATATCTCCATCTTGCAATGTGAAATTAGGTTGGGTTTGTAGCGCAATTTCTTTCATTTCTTTTTGTTCGCCATTTACGCGTTCAACAAATAATATTTTTTTGTAAGCATTCGAAGAAAAACCTCCAAAATATTGAATTAAATGGTCTATGGTTTCACCTTGTGTTAATTCATAAATTCCTTCACGTTTTACTTTTCCTAGCACTTCAATTTTATGGATATACGGAGAAACAATAATTACATCTTGATCTTGTAGTAATGAATTCCCTTTTTCAGAACCATTTATTAAATACTTGTAAATATCAAAAGAATTATAAAGCTTTCCAGTTCTTATTAATTGTACATTTCTGAAAGTTCCTTGTTCTGTAGGGCCTCCAGCAGCATACAATGCATTTAATACGGTTGATAAGGCTGTTAAAGAATAGGTTCCGGGTACTTTAACTTCACCAATTATATTTACCTGAACAGTACGTATACCCACCAAAGAAACATCTGCATGTATTTTATTATAACTAGAATTAGCGGCACTAATACCACTATAAATTTTCTTTAAATAGGATATTATTTTCTTTTTTGCCTTGTCAATAGACAGTCCACTTACATACACAGGTCCAATATTTTCAATGCGAATAGCACCTTGAGTATCTACTTTTTTGCGGTAATTATTTTGTGCCGCACCCCAAATGTCAATTAACAATTCATCTCCAGGACCTATTTGATAATTGGTTGGTACTGCTACGTTTAAATTAGGTGTAAATGAAATAGTTGGGTTGTTAAAAAAGTCGTAACCAAACAACATGCTTTTTTCTAGAGTTAAACCTCTACTATCTGTTAAACCAAATTTTTCGAGTACGTTTAGTTCTAATGTTTCTTTACTCGCATCACCTATATTTGAATTTTTAGGACTTGTTGGATATTTTAGTTCATTTATCCGTTGCATTAATTTTAATATTTGAGATTCAGACATCCCTTTTGTTTTCGCAATAAGTCCAATTTGATTAACAGTATAACCTTTATCTTTTGCTTTTCCCCAATAAGATTGTATTTGTGAATCAGATAGGTTATCAACATTAACACTTGATAATTGGGTTTGACTACTAATTTGAGCTGTTCCTAATATTCCGTTAAAAACACTAACAAACAGAAAAACTGTAATAACTTTGAGTTTCATATGGTTGATTTAATTTATTTGGTAAAGTTAAGTTTTCTTTTATTTATCTATTGGTAGATTGGTAGACACGATTTTCTAATTTATTATTACATAAGAAAAGAGCAATTAATTTGTTGTTTTTCTACCGCTTCGCAATGGTAAGTCACATTTTAACAAACCACTTTTTTAAGCATTACTCCTTTTTTAAGTTGTTGTAACGCTAACTCTTTATTATTATTTTATCTTAATATATAGTTAATCTTAAAACTATATTCACTAAACTATGTAAATTACTTTGTATAAAATTTGATAAACAAATCAATTAAAACATGTAAACGATTTATTATATAATATAAAAAATATTAAATTTTAACTACAATTCAACACTTAACGTGTAAAAAGAAGATAAAGTGTAACTGCGGTACTCAAATCCGTTAAACCCATTTGAAGATTAGGCCAAGTTTTGGCAATAGTTATTTTGAACTAAATAATAATAATAATAATAAACCCGTTGTGCATTTAAATAATGCTAATTTTCAAATTATTTATGTTTCTATCAAAAACAAACTTATTAATAAATTGAATGACTGTTAATGATGTTAATTTAGATAGTATTCTGGTTTTAAATCCTTGAAAAGACTTAGCATAATTTCTACGTATCATAAATTAGTCACAAAGCTGTGAAAATAAAGTTTCTATCCTTTTTCTTTTCTTTCTAAAAATATAAGGCTGTTTTTTGTACTCCTTTTGATTGTTTCTCATAGGTGTGTTTAGTTTAATATTGTAGGCATAGGTCGTGGACAACTAGAAGTTTTGGATGAAAGAATTCAAATGAGAAGAGTTAATTTTGAAACTTATAACAACGCATTTTCTAAAATTTCAGAAATACAATTTTTAAATGCTCCAAGCGAATTTCAATCTAACAGATGGTTAACGTGTATTCAAACACCTTCATTTGAGTTTCGAGAAAATATAAGATTAGGGCTTGAAAAAGAAAATATTGAGTCACGCCCACTTTGGAAACCAATGCATCAACAACCTATATTTCAAAAGTATACCTCTTATATTAATGGAGTTTCAGATAATTTATTTGAAAAAGGACTCTGCTTGCCTAGTGGCTCAAATCTATCTAAAGAAGATATATCATTTATCATTAAATGTATTAAAAAACTTATTTAAAAAAATTAATAAAACAGCTAGTTTACACTTCATTGTATCTAAAACATTCTTTTACGTGGTCATTCACCATTCCTGTTGCTTGCATATGTGCATAAACAACTGTTGGACCAACAAATTTAAATCCGCGTTTTTTTAAATCTTTTGAAATAATGTCTGAAAGTTCAGTTGTAGCAGGTATTTTACCTAAATCTTTCCAGTCGTTTTTAATCGGTTTTTTGTTGGTGAATTTCCAAATATAATTTGAAAACGATCCAAATTCTTGTTGTACTTCCATAAAAGCTACGGCATTTGAAATGGTGGCTTTAATTTTTAATTTATTTCTAATTATTCCAGCATCTTGCAATAGCTCTTCATACTTAGCTTCACTATAATTCGCTATTTTTTTATAATTAAAATTATCAAAAGCATTTCTAAAGTTTTCTCTTTTTCTTAAAACAGTAATCCAACTTAACCCAGCCTGAAATGTTTCTAAAATTAAAAATTCAAATAGTTTAGCATCATCATAAACAGGAACCCCCCATTCTGTATCATGATATTCCATATAAAGTGGATCATTTCCACACCAAGTACAACGTATTTTTTTCATTCGTTTAATCTTTTTGTTTTAAACTAAAACGTAAAATAATATATCCTAAAATTCCTGCAATTAACGACCCAATAATAACTCCCATTTTTGATGCAGCTATAAAATTTTCATCTACATAGGCTAAATTTACAATAAATAAAGACATGGTAAATCCAAGCCCACCTAATAAACTTACACCAAATAATTGCTTGTAATTAACTCCTTTTGGTAAATCTGCTAATTTTAATTTTATTCCAATAACTGACATTAATATAATACCAACCGTATTCCCTAAAACTAGTGCTAAAGCTATGTTTATAGTAATATGACTTGTTTCTGCTAAACCGTCAAAACTTAATATAACACCTGCATTTGCCAATGCGAAAATTGGCATAATAACATACGATACCCAACCGTGTAAGGCGTGCTCTAAATGCTGAAGAGGAGAATGAACATTTTTTGTGATATTTTCTATTGAATCTACAGCTTGTATTTGCGCTGTATTCATTAATTTACCTTCATGTGACGTTTCTTCTTTAAAAAATTTGAGTTGTTTTGTCACAACTTTCAAATATTCTTTTAAATCTACTTTTCTGTTAATTGGTATTGTAAATGCCATTAAAATTCCTGCTATTGTAGGATGAATCCCTGACTTTAAAAATAGCAACCAAACTACAAACCCTAATACAAAATAAAAGTATTTAGAGTATATTTCTTTATAACTTAAAAAGGCCAATACGCTAAAAATTAGCATCGCATACATAATTAAATCCCATTGAATATTAGTGCTGTAAAAAATAGCAATTACCAATACTGCACCAATATCATCAACAATAGCAAATGCTGTTAAAAATATTTTTAGTCCTAAAGGAACACGCTTACCTAGTAATTTTAAGATTCCTAAGGTAAAAGCTATATCCGTAGCCATTGGAATTCCCCAACCATCAGCTCCTAATTCACCTTTATTTAACATTAAAAATATAAGTACAGGAAATGCCATTCCTCCTATTGCGGAAAAAATAGGAAGTGATGCTTTTCGTAAAGTTGTTAATTCACCAACTAATATTTCTCGCTTTACTTCTAAACCAATCACAAAGAAGAAAATAGCCATTAAACCATCATTAATCCATAATATTAATGGCTTAGATAAATGGAAATTTGTATCTGCAAACCCTATTGTGAATTCATGATTCCATAATTCTTCATAAATATAACCATATGAAGAGTTCGCCCAAATTATAGCTAAAATTGAAAAAGCAAAAAGCAAAATACTTGAGGACGTTTCTAATTTTATAAAGGTTTTTAAAGAATTACTTATTCGTTTCATTTAATCGATTATTATTGAGTGTCGAAATATACACTATTTTTAATTTTAAAAAATATAAAGCCTCCCAATTGGGAGGCTTTATTAAACAATTTGTTAAATTTTAACTTATAGTTGAGGACCTGCAGCTACTAACGCTTTTCCGTCTTCATTGTCTGTATATTTTTCGAAGTTCTTAATAAACAAACCAGCCAATTTAGTTGCCTTTGTAGTCCAATCTTCAGCATTTTCATACGTATCTCTTGGATCTAAAATCTCGGTATGCACACCTGGTAACGAAGTTGGTACTTCTAAATTAAAAATTGGAATATTTTTAGTTTCAGCCTTCTCAATAGAACCATCAAGAATTGCATTAATTATTCCTCTTGTATCTTTAATTGAAATACGTTTTCCTGTTCCATTCCATCCTGTGTTTACTAAATATGCTTCAGCACCATTAGCTTCCATTTTTTTCACTAACTCTTCACCATATTTTACTGGGTGCAATGTTAAGAATGCTGCACCAAAACAAGCTGAAAATGTTGGTGTTGGTTCAGTAATTCCTCTTTCAGTACCCGCTAACTTAGCTGTAAAACCTGATAAGAAATGATATTGTGTTTGTTCTGGTGTTAATTTAGAAACTGGAGGTAACGTTCCAAAGGCATCTGCAGACAAGAAAATTACTTTTTGTGCGTGACCTGCTTTAGAAACTGGAGTTACAATGTTATCAATATGGTGAATTGGATATGAAACACGTGTATTTTGTGTTACAGAACCATCAGTAAAGTCAATTTTACCATTTTCGTCAACAGTCACGTTTTCTAACAATGCATCTTTTTTAATTGCAGCAAAAATTTCAGGTTCAGAATCTTTATCTAAATCAATTGTTTTTGCATAACATCCTCCTTCAAAGTTAAAGATACCTTCGTCATCCCACCCGTGTTCATCATCACCAATTAATTGACGACTAGCATCTGTAGATAGTGTTGTTTTTCCAGTTCCAGAAAGACCAAAGAAAATAGCGGTATCACCATCTTCACCTACATTAGCTGAACAGTGCATTGCAGCGATTCCTTTTAATGGTAGGTAATAGTTCATCATTGCAAACATTCCTTTTTTCATTTCACCACCGTACCAAGTACCTCCAATAATTTGCATTTTTTCAGTTAAGTTGAAAAGTACAAAGTTTTCTGAATTTAATTCTTGTGCTTTCCAGTTTGGGTTTGAAGTTTCAGAACCGTTTAAAACTACAAAATCTGGTTTACCAAAGTTTTCAAGTTCTTCAGCAGTTGGGCGAATAAACATATTTGTTACAAAATGTGCTTGCCAAGGAACTTCAACTATAAAACGTACTTTTAAACGAGTATCTTTATTTGCTCCACAAAAAGCATCTACAACATATAATTTTTTAGCTGATAATTCTTCAACTACCAACTCTTTTAAATTGCTCCAAACTTCTTGAGTTGTTGGTTTGTTATCATTTGGTGCTTTTTCTGAATTCCACCATAATGTATCTTCAGTTACGGCATCTTTTACAATATATTTATCTTTAGGTGAGCGACCTGTAAATTTACCTGTCATAACATTAACAGCTCCAAGTTCTGTTAAAACACCTCTTTCAAAACCTACTAAATTTTCATCTAATTCAGCGTTGTATAATTCATCATATGATGGATTATAAACTACTTGTTTAACATCTTTAATTCCTAACTCGTTTAACGATGTTACTACTGATTTTTTAAGGACTTCCATTCGTTGTAATTTTATATTTAATATTTATTTTCTTTATTTCTTACACAAATTTACGCATAAATTGAATGTAACAATTATGACATTTATCATTAAAATTCAACAATCTACTAAAACGTTTTCAAAATCATAAATATTTACAATTCAGCATTTTACGTTTTTAATTCAATTTAATGCTTTTCACGAAAACGTTTTCGTATTATTTCAAAAAAAACATTTTTCCTTTTTTTTGAAATAAAATATTTGCCAAAAGTAAATCTAATTGTTTAACTCAACAAACATTTCTTCATAGTTTTTTTTAATGAATTATTATTTTAATAATTATTCCTTTTTAAAATACGAAAAAACCATTTTTAACCACCCTAAAATAAAAAATAAACCACCTAACGGAGTAACAAACCAAATGCTTTTTGCTTCAACTCCAAAAGTTATTGCATAAATTGATCCTGAAAAGAATAAAATACCCGTAAAAAACAGATAACTAATTGTGTTTTTGGTTTTACTCGTAAATTTTGAATACGTATTTACAATTAACAATACAATAACATGGTACATTTGATAACGAACTGCTGTTTCAAAACTTTTTAACTCATTAATTGTTAAGAGCTCTTGTAGTGCATGTGCCCCAAATGCTCCTAAAACAATTGTTAAAGCGCCAAGAAGAGACGTTAATGCTAAGTTTTTATTCATTTTAAGTAGAATTTTATCTGCAAACTTAAATTTAATCGTTCAATATTTAATATATTTAAGTAAAAATAAACGATTATGGAAAATAATTCAGATACATTAGTAACATTAACCATCACTAATTTTATTCATCAAGTTGAGATTGCGAAAACGATACTTGCTAATAATGGTATCGGTAGTTTTATTTTTGATGGAAATGTCACGTACAGTGGACTTCCAACATCTCAAGGATACAAACTAAAAGTTAGTGCTCATAATTTTGAGAAAGCAAAAAAAATATTAGACGAAATTAACGAAGAGAATAATTAATTTATTTTGCGCAAATAACCCATTAAATTTGTATTTTCGTGTACTTAGAAAATTCTTAAAAACACGAAAATGAGAAAAATTTTGTTAATTGGTGCTGGACGTTCATCCTCATCATTAATTTCATATTTCCTACATAAATCTTATTCCGAAAAATTACATATAACAATTGCAGATGTTTCTTTAGAACATGCTAAAAGCATTGTTAAAAATCATGAAAATGCTTCGCTCCTAAAGCTTGATATTTTTAATGAAACAACAAGAAAAGAAGCAATTAAAAATAGTGATATTGTAATTTCTATGCTGCCAGCTCATTTACATTTAAATGTAGCTAAAGATTGCTTGGCTTTTGGTAAGAATATGGTAACAGCCTCTTACATTTCAAATGAAATGAAAGAATTAAATGCAGCAGCTGTTAAAAACAACTTAATTTTTATGAATGAAGTTGGACTAGATCCTGGTATAGACCATATGAGCGCTATGCAAGTAATAGACTCCATAAGAGAGAAAGGTGGAAAAATGCTGCTTTTTGAATCATTTACAGGTGGGTTAGTTGCTCCAGAATTCGATGATAACTTATGGAACTATAAATTTACTTGGAACCCAAGAAATGTAGTTTTAGCGGGTCAAGGTGGAGCTGCCAAATTTTTACAGGAAGGGCGGTATAAATACATCCCTTACCATAAATTATTTAGACGTACGGAAATTTTAAATATAGAAGAGTATGGTAAATTTGAAGGCTATGCAAATAGAGATTCTTTAAAATATAAAGATGTTTATGGGTTAGATGATATATTAACTTTATATAGAGGGACTATTAGACGAGTTGGCTACTCTAGAGCGTGGAATATTTTTGTTCAATTAGGAATGACCGATGATAGTTACACAATTGAGGACTCTGAACGCATGAGTTATCGCGATTTTACAAATTCTTTTTTAGCTTATAACCCTAATGATTCAGTTGAACTAAAATTACGTCACTATCTTAAAATTGATCAAGATGATATTATTTGGGAGAAATTATTGGAATTAGATATCTTTAATCCTACAAAAAAAGTAATACTAAAAAATGCAACTCCGGCTCAAATTCTTGAAAAAATTTTGAAGGATAGCTGGACTCTTAAAGAGGAGGATAAAGATATGATAGTAATGCAACATCTTTTTGGTTACGAATTGAATGGTGAAAAACATCAAATAGAAAGTAGTATGGTTTGTATTGGCGACAATCAAACATATACTGCAATGGCAAAAACTGTTGGTTTACCTGTTGCTATTGCAACTCTAAAGATTCTAAATGGAGAAATTACAACTCCAGGAGTTCAAATTCCGATTAGTAAAGAAGTTTATAAACCTATTTTAAAAGAACTAGGCGAAAACGGTATTATTTTTAAAGAAAAAAATGTTGCTTATTTTGGATATAATCCTGATGTTATAATTGGTTGACTTATAACTATATAAAACTAAAGTTTTTTAACTACCTTAGCTTAACTGTTACTTAACAAGCCCCATTTAAACATGAAACATATTAAAAAAACTTCTTTATTAATAGGAAGCCTAATTATTGCATTAATTGTTTCAAGCCCTTATTTACTATATATAAGTGAAAGTATTTCTCCGGATATAATACGTAGAAACAATATTTGGAACAATTAAATCGGGGTATTTTGCTACAATACAAGATTATGTTTATTGGGTTTTTGCAAAATTTGTACCACTTTTTTTATTAACAATATTATACCTAACAAATAAAAATTGGTGGGCTCCTGCTATTTTAGTCCCAATCTCTGTATATTTATTTCAATTAATTTCAGTTATAAATGATGAATCTCAGTTTTTTGATGAACTAGAATTTATCTACACAACTCCTATACTAATACTTATTTTAGTCATCTTATTTATTATCAAATCTAAAATAGTCATATATATTGAAGCTGTTGATCTGAAAAAAGAAATGGATATGAAAATGGAAAAGAAAAAGTAGTATCATTTATATGCTACATTTTTAAATAGAAATCCTTAACAAGATTTATATATTCTTGGGTATATTTATGGCGTTCAATTTCAATAATTAGTTCTGTACTTTCAACTGCTCTTTCAAAGAGCGAAAACTGCAATAAACTTCTTTTAAGTTGTGATTTTTTTGTTCCTCTAACGTTAGTTATTCTATAGGGAAATAAATTATTCTCTTTGGCTAAAACAATAAAATTGGCTTGCTCTTCAAAAGGGATTATAAATGCACAACTCCCATTTTTTGATAATAATTTTGAAACATTACTCAACAATTCACTGTACGGCAAACTTTCTGTATGACGTGCCATTGCACGATCTTTTGGCAACGTTTTATAGGATGAAGTATAAAAAGGCGGGTTAGAAATAATTAAATCATAACTGTCATCTATCTCATCTCCAAATTCTTGAAATGATGCATGATAACAAAATAAGCGATCTCCCCAATCACTATTTTCAAAATTTTCAACCGCTTGCTCGTATGCTTCGTCATTTAATTCAACCGCATCAATTAATTCAGCATTTGATCTTTGAGCAATCATTAAAGCAATTAAACCCGTTCCTGTACCAACATCTAACACGCTAGATGGCTTCAATTCTAGGTTTACCCAACCCCCTAATAAAACACCATCCGTACCAACTTTCATAGCTGCCTTATGTTGTATAACAGCAAATTGTTTAAATTGAAATGGAACTTTAGACATGTTTAGATGAATTTGTAGAGAAATAAACTAAAGTAAACTTCCTTTTATTTTATTGGATTTCAAAGATACACTTTTAGGAAATGTAATTAATAGTTCAATCTTAAATATATTAGTCCTTAAGTTTTTATAGGTAAAAAATAAATTGTTATTTTGAAAATAGGATAAAGAAAAAGTCAATTAGTTAATTATTTTTGGCTAATTAAGGATACGTTTTAGAGAAAAAAGTCATTCTCAAATTTTAAATAAAATTAAAATGCCTAAAATTAACAACTACTATATACGCCCTATGTTTTTGCCTGCTTTACTAGCAAATTTACTCGTGTTTACAATTCTCTATTATTGTTATTGGCTTATTCAGAATGATAAGAGTTTTTATTTTTCAATTGTTCAGGAGGATAACTACATTGAATGGGCTACTACGTGGGCATTCATCTTTGCTTCAATAGGTTGTGTTTTTGGAGCCGTACGTGGGCGTATTAAGTTTAAAGATTCTCAATGGTTCTATATAGGGCTCTCACTCTTCTGCTTTATAGTAGCAATGGAGGAAATTTCTTGGGGACAACGTTTTTTTGGATATCGCCCACCCAATTATTTTTTAGAAAATAATTTTCAGCAAGATTTCACAGTCCATAATATAATGAGTAAATCTTTTAGGATTATCACTCTTAAAATTATCATTTTAGGCTACGGAATAATTCTTCCACTATTAATGCTAATACCATCACTACGGCGAATACTTAATTCCCTAAAAGTAGTAGCACCCCCTTTAGAATTGATTCCTGCATTTGCAGCTACTTTTTATACATACCATGTCTATCCCTGGGAATTTACGGGTGAAGTAATTGAATTTATGATGGGACTTTGTTTTTTGTTTACAGTTTTATTTCGGCTTTGGGATTTAAAACAAACAGAGGGGAAATCAAGGATTATTGGGCAACTCACCACTATATTTGGAGCAGCTCTAATAGTTATTGGGTTCGGGTTTGGAAGTGTCAACTTTGCTAATCATAACACTAAGAATACTTCTATAATTCAGGATGCTTGCCATTTAGAGTTAGAAGCCATTAAAAGAGATTTTATTTGGAAATCAAATCAACTTAACAGTTCACTTATTAAGAATTACTCTCATCTCCGACTCTATCAAGTAGTAAAGCGATATGAATTTGACTGGATGTACCAACGCCAATTCGCAACACTTACTGAACAAGGCTTACCTCAAGACCGTGCTGATTTTTTTATTGACCCTTGGAACATGTCGTACTGGCTTATGTTTAATAAAAATAAGACCACCGGTCGTGTACGCTTTAGCATTTATTCATTTGGACCAAACAGAAAACGAGACTCTGATCACTGGGCAATCAAAGGTGATGATATTGGGATAATTCTGCTAGATACAGGGTTGAAAAGACCGTATGTTCCCGAAAATGAACAACCTTTCTAAAGAAATAAATTAGCGCTCAGCAAATCTTTAATTTTGAAACAAAAGCTGAATTAATACGTTTTTTTACTTGGAAAAAATAAAATTAAACTGAATAACTATTAAATCAAAGAATATGCACTGTTGACATAAATTAGTTTTTCCGTATAATTATTAAGAATAACTCCAGCTTTATCAGCAAATTCAGCTTGAGTTAATTGAACTTTTTTTTAATAATTTCATTTTGCAATTATTACGGTTTAACCGTAATAATTATTCTGATAATTTCAATTTATTTGTTAAATAATATATTAGGGAAAGTTAAATTGAAAAAGAAACTGCTTAATTAAAAAAAGGGGCTTAGATAAAGCCTCTTTTTTTTGCTTCAATTAACAACTGTTCATCATCTCCATTTACATTAAATAATTGCTTTATATAATTTTTCCTTTTTTCAATAGCACTTAATGATAGTGGAATGTATTCAGTTAAATTTTTTGTCCTCACTCCTTTTGATAAATGAAATATTATTTTTTTATGGTATTCATCCAGAAGTTCATCATTTAAAATAACTTTATTTTTAATTTTTTGTACCGTCTTACTATAAAATTGATTTCCTTGTAAAATAGTTTCAAAAGCTTTTAAGATTATTTTAGAAGTAGTATCGCTTTTAATTAAGATTCCATTATGCGGTACGGTTTTTAAAATATTATTTAGCCTATGTGGACTATCAAACATAGTTGAAATAATAACTTTTGTTTGAGGAAATTCCTTATGAACAAGTTGTGCTAAATCTTCTCCTGAAGTAATTTCACCATCTCGAGAAGGCGGCAATTGAATATCAATAAAAATAACATCAAAAGGTCTATTTTGTTTTGCTTTATTAATTGCTTTAACAGCTTGATCACAAGAATTAGCTTTAAGTATGTGAAGTTTATAATCTTTAATTTTTGACAATACATTTTTATAACCTACTATAATTGAATGATGATCATCAATAATTAAAATTTCTAATTCTTTTTGCATAATGACTTCATAATTAATTTTACATCGGAATTTTCATTATTACTTCTGTTCCGTTACCTAGACTTGAACTAAATTCAATCTTTCCTTTTAAAGATTTTGTTCTAGATATCATATTTTTTTGACCTATTCCAGGATTTCTGTTTTTCTTTACATAACCCAAACCATTATCTTTAACAGAAAGTATTAGGTTTTTACCTTCTTCATAAAACTCAATTGTTACTTCACTTACTTCCGCATATTTGTGTATATTTTGAATTGCTTCCTGCAGTATTCTATAGCAATTTATTTTAATACTATTTGATGTGTTTTCCCAGACTGTTAAGTTATTAAAATTTAATTCACATTCAAAATTACTTATTTTACGCTGTTTTGATATTAATTGTTCCACTAACTTTCTAAAACTAGTATTGTTATTAAACAAACTTGTTTTAAGATTGTGTGAAATTTTTCGAATATCTTCTTCTATTAAATTTAATTCTTCAATATATTCTTCACGCTCTTTAACTTCTTCTTCTGTTATGCCCTCATTTAGACTATCTAAACTTAACCTAGTTCCAAATAATCGGCCTAGGATACCATCGTGTAATTCTTCTGCAATTCGTTCTTTTTCTTTGTTACTTCCTTCTTGAAATTTTGATTGTTGAGATAACATTAAGTTGTAAATTTCTACATTGGCTTCGTCTTGCTTTTTATTCAGTTCTAACTCTTTATTTTTTGAACGTTGCCTCATAGTAAAAAATAAAAGTACACTGAAACCTGCTCCAATAATTGTAAATAATAGTATCCACCACTTTTTTCTCACCTCTAAATCTCTTTCTTGAGTGATTTCATCTGTTTCATAAGCAATACGTGTAAATTTTTCACGAATTCCCCTTTCTGCTTTTTGCAAACTATCTGATAGCTGAATGTGCTTTAACAAATACTCTTTGCCTTTTTTAGCTGGTTCTAGTTTTGAAAGGAGAAGGTAAGATTCTAGTAAACCATCATTGTAATTTGATTCTTTAGCAATCCTTTTTGCAGTAGTGAGGTGTTGAATAGCTTTTAAAGTATCATATTTGGATTGAAAATATTCTGACATATGAAGATTACTTACTACCTGTCCGTCTTTAATATTTAGACTGTCTCTGATTTGTAATGCTTTGTAAAATAACTCTGAAACATCTTCTAAAACACCTAGTTTAAAATATGAATAGGCTAGATTATCAAGAAGCATTGCATAAATTTTTGGACGAGAATTAAAAAGATTTTTATTTTGTAATGCTTCATAAAAATACTCTTTCCCCTTAGAATAATTATTCTGTTGGTTATAAATCCTACCCAAATTATTCAATGAGGTAGCCTCTAAAAAATCAGTTACTTCAAGTTTTTTTAAATAATTAATTGCTTTTTCATTGCTTTCAATGGCTAAATTGTAACGACCTAGATTATTATAAACAACTCCTAGATTATTATAAGCCAAATACAAATTTCTAACTTGATTACTATTCCTCAGCTTTGAGATTGATTTAATTGTATTTATTTCACTACCTGCGTAATCTTTTACACTTTCTTGAATAGTAGCCATGCTCAATAACATTTTTCCTGCTTCAATTTCATTATTTACTAGAGAATATGAGTTAAGAGCTTTGTTGTAAAAATAATATGCACTATCTGGGGTGTAGTTACTTTGATAATAATAACCTAAATACGCATAAGCCATTGATAAATTCGTAGTATCTTTCAATAAAATACACCTTCTCAAAACACCAAAACTATTTGTCTTATAATTATTCCAGTTTCTTAGAAGTAAATTACTGTAAGCAACTTTAATAAGCGACCTTGTTTTTAACGAATCGTTAACCAATTCTTGAATTTTATTAACTGCTTCAACTAAATAGACATTTCTCAAAGAATCGGATTTTGAAGTGCTTTTTGATTCTTTTATAAGATTACTTATATTTTTATATAGACTATCATCTTTATTAACTATAGCTAGTTTTTCTTGACAAGAAATTACTAATAGAAATATGATTAAGAGAAGTGCTTTTTTTATCATTGCAATTGTAATTAAAAACAAATTAGGGCAATTTTAATTAATTAGCAATGTTAAATATGATAAATTGGATAAAAAAAACCTTGTCTTAATTTTCAAGGTTTTTTTATTTATTTTAGTCATCACCTGGATCAGTTGGTGGTGGTGGCGGGTTATCATCACCTCCAGTATCATCCGCAAAAAATTCTTGGTTTTCATACAATTGTAAATCTTCATCTATTTCGGTATTACTACAGGATATAAATAGGGTGCTACATAATAACATAGCTAATATAAAGCGTATTGATTTCATTATTTGTTTGATTAAAAATTAGACAATAGTCTTCCTGCCCAATAGTTAAAATGGGGTGCAATAGCACTCTGGAAAACTTGAACTAATCAATGTGGGAACTCATTGATTTTACGTAGAATTTGAATTTGTAGACTAATTTTCCCTAATTGGCTTACTCTTTTTATTCTACACCTTTTTGAAGCTTCTTTTATTCAATTGAAAATGATTAATTAATCAATTTGTACAATTCAAAATTAGGTGTTAACCCTAACTTTAAATACAATTTAAGTATGCGTTTTGTACTTATACCTATTGGAGTAGTGTATTAACTAATTTGAATGGTGAATGGCTATTCTGTATAATTTTTAAGTAAGTTTTATTTGCTGAGGATAGCTACCAAAGTTTCCTTTTGACCATAAGTTTTTAATTTCTACCATTTTGGATTTAAGTGATTTTGAAAAAGGTATTAGGTTCTTTGTATATTTTAAAGAACATTGAAATTTACTAAAGTGAATTTTTGTAATGTATTTTATGTTTATCATATAACTCTTGTGAATACGAGTAAATATTTTAGGGAAATCAGTTTCAAAGGTTTTTAATGTTTTAAAGGAAGTGACCATTGTTCCGTCTTTTAAATAAAAGTCTGTAGTATTATTATCAGCTTTTAAATAAACAATATCGTCCACCAACAAAAATCTATATTCTGTAAATGATTTTAAACATATGGATGCAATATCGGGCTGTTTGTTTTCAAACCTCATTAGTGATTTTTTTAAATCGTAGTAACTGATAGGCTTTAGTATATAATCGAAAACGCCACTTTTTATAGCCTCATAAGATTGAGCTGTAGAAGTGTTCATAGCAATAAATTGAGGTAACCAATTTAGGAAATGGTATACTTCAGGAATTATTGAAAAAGTAGATTCTTTTTTAATTCCATCAATTAATTCGGTATCGAAAAAGACAAGGTGTGGTAATTGATCTATAATTAAATTAATTGCATCTTCTTTGTTTCTTGCAATACCTACGCAACTATAATTTGTATATTTTCCTAATAGCTGCTGTAATTCATTTATAGCATCTGTTTGAGAATCTACAATAACATATTTGTATATTTTGGAAGAATACAACACTTATTATAACTAGTTAATTATACCTTTTAAAGGTATCGCTAGTTTAAACAATTTAATTACGGTTAAACCATAGATTTAATTTTAGTGTAAAAAATGATATTTATTATAATAATTAACTTGACCGTAGGCTTTTATCGCTAGAGACTTCCTTCAATTTAAGTTTCTCTTTCAATAAAAGCATATCATCACTCACTTTTCTATCTAAAATTTTAACGTAGTATTGTGTAGTTTTTAAGGATTTATGTCCTAACATTTTACTTACAGATTCTATTGGAACTCCGTTTGTTAAAGTTACTGTAGTTGCAAATGTATGATGCGCTAAATGGAAGGTTAGGTTTTTAGTGATTTCACATAAGTCTGCAATTTATTTTAAGTAAGCGTTCTTTTTTTGATTGCTTAATACTGGTAACAATACCCCCTTATTTAAAACCTCTTTATGATTTGCATACTTCTGAATTATTGAAGCTACAGGCGGTAAAATTGGGATATTACTTATGGTGTTTGTTTTGGTTCTTCTTGTTTTAATCCATTGACTTCCATCAATACCAAGAACTATATTTTCTTTTAAAAGTTTCTTTACGTCGGCATAAGCTAAACCTGTGAAACAACTGAAAATAAATATATCTCTAAACTGATCTAAACGTGGAATGTGAAATTCTTTTCAATCATATTCTGAATTTCATCTTCAGATAAAAATTCTCTATCCACAGTTTTTAATCTACCTTTCCAATTAAAGAAAGAATCTTTACTAATCCAATCATTTGCATACGCAATATGAACTACTTTTTTGAAGTTAGTAATATATTTTATAATTGTATTATGAGCGCAATTTCGCTCTGACTTTAAATAATATTCTAAACCTGTTATAAATTTATGGTCCACATCTTTTACCGGTATGTCATTTACCTTGTACTCAAATTTAATAAATTCTTCTACGTGGCTTTTTGCAGTTTTATAACGTAAATCTGTACCGGAAACATAATCTTTACCTATTAGTTTTTCAATTTGATTATTATGGTTTTGGAATATTTCCAATAACATTTTATGGTTTTCATTCTTTCCTAAATAAGTATCTCTAATATCTATTGCTGTGAACGATTTATCTTCAGTAATAAACTGCTGATGTATTTTGTAAATTTTATTGGTAATTAAATCTATATATTGATTTACTTCTTGAGCTTCTTTAGAAAATCCTCTAACTTTATTAGAACTAGAGTTCCATTTATCTAAACTAATTTTTCGCTTTATGCTAAACTCGGAGCGCCTAGCATTTACAGTAATTCTAAGGTGAATAATGGTTTTTTTTCTATCTACTTTACTTCTTTTGATATAAAATAGTAGTGAAATTGAGTTTTCATAAATTTTAGCAATTTTTACAGTATAAATACACACAAAAACTCAAAATATATTTTGAAACGCTTGTCTTTTCAACAGCTGCAGCGTTATTCGGGGTCAATTGAAATTATTTTTTTACTGACTCCTATTTAGCCCCTTTTTATTTAATATTTAATGGATTTATATGAACTTTAGAGAAAATAAAAACCCTATAAACATAGTGCTTATAGGGTTTTATTGTTTTTTGGTTGTTAAATCGCAGAGAGGAAGGGATTCGAACCCTCGATACGTTGCCGTATACACGCTTTCCAAGCGTGCGCCTTCGACCACTCGGCCACCTCTCTAATTTTTATTGATTTAAATATAAATCAATTAAACCATCTGGGGTTTCAACAATAATTTTATTGTTTTCTCTATCTACTTTTTTAATAAATTGATCAATCATAGGAATAAAAATTTCCGTACCGTTTGAATTTACTTCAAATAGCGGTTGAGCAGACGAATCATTAACTCCTGTAATTACACCAAGGTAACCGTGGTTAATATCTTCAATATCAAAATCAATTATTTCGTGAAAGTAAAACTTATTTCCTGTTAACTTAGGAAGAAATTTAAGAGGTAAATAAACTTCAATACCTAAAATTGCATCAGCATCAGCTTCATTCTCAACATCTTCAAAACGAATGCGTAATTGATTTCCTTTTTGAAGTGAAATAGTTTCAATAAAAAAAGGAACCAGATTGTTGCCTAAAGCAACAAAAACTGATTCCAAATTTTGATAAAGTTCAGGTTCGTCAGTATCTAATTTGATAACTACTTCACCTCTAAAACTATGTTTTCTTACGATTTTGCCTAAATAAAAACAATCTTCTTTACGCATTATCGTACTACTAAATTACGCTGTTTTTCCGTCTTCTGCAGCAGCAGATTGTGCATCATCAATAGTTTCAGGAGCAACTTCTTCAACTACATTTTCTGCAGCTTCAGCAGCAGCTTTTGCATCTGCAGCAACTTTTATTGCTTCATTCTCTGCTTCTTGAACAGCAGCTAAACGCTCTTCGTTAATTTTTGTTTCAGCAGCTAACGCCTTAACCTTAGCATCATCTTTTTCTTTAGATAAACCATCTTTTTGAGCAGTTACCTTCGCTTCTTTTTCTGCAACCCAAGCCTGAAATTTTTCTTCCGCTTGTTCTTCAGTTAAAGCACCTTTAGCAACACCTCCTACTAAATGATTTTTTAGCATAGCTCCTTTATAAGATAAAATTGCTTTTGCAGTATCTGTTGGTTGAGCTCCATTTTGCAACCATTTTACCGCTCCATCAATATCTAAATCAATAGAAGCTGGATTTGTGTTAGGATTATACGTCCCAATTTTTTCTAAATACTTACCATCTCTTTTAGAGCGCCCATCTGCAGCTACTATCCAATAGAATGGTTTTCCTTTTTTACCGTGTCTTTGTAATCTAATTTTTACTGGCATTTGTTTAAAATTTTAAGGTACGAAACCTTGGTTATTAATTAAGTGCGCAAATATAGTGAGATATTTTTAATTAATATGCTATATTTCAGCTTATTTCACACCAATCCTGTAAACCCTAAAAATGCTAAAGATAATAACCCTGCAACCAATAAATTTATTGGAACCCCTTTCATTCCTTTTGGAATATTTGCTAACTCTAAATGCTCACGAATACTGGCAAAAACAATTAGTGCTAATGCAAACCCTATTGAATTAGCAACAGCAAAAAATACGGCTTTTAGTAAACCCCCTCCTTCTAATCCCAATGCTAAAATTGCAACACCTAAAACTGCACAGTTTGTAGTTATTAATGGTAAAAAAACTCCTAATGCTTGGTATAACGGCGGACTTACTTTTTTTAGAATAATTTCAACCATTTGAACCAAAGCAGCAATTACCAAAATAAAAGTGATAGTTCTTAAATAGTCTAAACCAGCCGGAACCAGTATATATTGATACAGCAAATAGGTAACCAATGTCGCAATTGTCATTACAAACAGTACTGCTCCAGACATACCAACTGATGTTGAAACTTTATTTGAAACGCCTAAAAATGGGCAAATCCCTAAAAATTGTGATAAAACAATGTTGTTTACAAAAACAGCTGCAATAAGTATAACTATATAATCCATTTTAAGAAATTTTAATTGAAATTTTATTGAATAAAACGGCTAAATAAGCCAATGCAATAAATGCACCTGGAGGTAGTATAAATAGTATAAAAGTATTAGCATCTTCTGCAACAAATTTAAATTCAAACAAACTTCCACTTCCTAATATTTCACGTGTTGCACCTAAAACCGTTAGTGCAATTATAAACCCTAAACCCATCCCTAGTGCATCAAAAATAGATGATATTAAGTTATTTTTTGAAGCAAATGCTTCTGCTCTTCCTAATATTAAACAGTTTACAACAATTAATGGAATAAAAATCCCTAACTGCTCGTATAAAGACGGAATAAATGCTTCTAAAACCATTTCAACAATAGTTACAAATGATGCGATAATAATTATAAATGCAGGGATACGAACTTTACTTGGTATTTGTGATTTTACCAATGAAACCACAATGTTTGACAATAATAGTACAAACAAAGTAGCAACACCCATTCCCAGTCCATTAAATGCTGAAGATGTGACACCTAATGTTGGACACATTCCTAATAACATTACAAAAACTGGATTATCTTTTATAATACCTTTTAAGAAATTTTGGGTTTGATTCACTTCTTTAGCCATAATTCTTAATTTTTAGGTTCTTTAAATAAATCATTGTTTTTTATAAATTCATCATATGCCATTTGAGTTGCTTCTCCAAAAGCACGTGAAGTAATTGTTGCGCCAGTTAATGCATCTACTTCTCCTCCATCTTTAGTAACTTTTAAATTAAACGATAACGGGTTCTTGTTTCTAAACTGATTCAAAAACTTTTCATCTTTTATCTTCGTTCCTAATCCTGGAGTTTCTTTCTGTTCCAACACCTCGATATTTTGAATAGTTCCGTCTGGTTTAAAACCAACCATTATTTTTATCAATCCACTAAAACCTTTATATGTTATTCCAATTATAGCTGCTCCTATAAATTCATTTTTTAAATATGCTGGATAAACCTCTATACTATCTTTTGCCTTTTCAGATTTTATCATTTTAATATCTTCAACAGGATTATTGTCAAATGGTGGTAACACTAACGTTAAAGCATTTATTTTTCGCTCTAACTTAGCTTTTGCTTTTGGGCCAACTGTTAAATCGTTTACCAATCCTAGTGAAAATCCTGCAACTATTGTAATCACAAATAATGATAGTATCATATTTAAAAATGTATCTTTCTTTTTACTCATAACTACACAATTTTAGATTTGATTTGTGTGCCAAATCGTTTTGGTTTAAAATAAGTATTAATTAAAGGCACAAAAGCATTCATAATTAAAATGGCGAATGAAACCCCTTCTGGATAGGCGCCAAATAACCTAATAACAACTGTTATTACTGCAATACCTATAGCAAAAATGACCATTCCTTTTTTTGTCATTGGACTGGTAACCAAATCAGTTGCCATAAAAAACGCACCTAGCAATGCACCTCCTGAAAGAATATGAATTAACGGACTTGCATAACTTCCTGGATTAATTAACCAAAAAATTCCAGTCATTATACCCATAGTAACCAACATTGTTACTGGAATATGCCATGTAATTACTTTTCTAACTAATAAATAAATTCCACCAATTAATAATGCAACAACTGACATTTCACCTAATGAGCCTCCTGTTATTCCTAAAAACAAATCAATTGTTGAAGGAATTTTAGCTACAATAGTTGTCATAGTATCTCCAAATAATAAACCATCTTTTATTAATCCTAATGGCGTTGCACCAGTAACTGCATCAGCAATTGTAGCATTATTTTCAATTGCTGTTGGCCACATTGTCATTTGTACTGGGAACGAAACCAATAAAAATACACGCCCAACCAAAGCCGGATTGAAGATGTTAAATCCAAGCCCACCAAAAGACATTTTAGCAACTCCAATAGCTACTAAACTCCCCACAATTATCATCCAAATTGGCAAACCTGATGGCAAATTAAAGGCTAACAAAATCCCTGTAATTAATGCTGAACCATCACCAATTGTGACTTCCGTTTTTAATAAATATTTCTGAATTAAATATTCAAACAATAAACAAGAAATTACTGCTACTACAGTAACTATTAATGCTCTAAATCCAAACACATACAATGAAACTAAAAAAGCAGGAATTAAAGCAATTACCACATCATACATTAGTTTTTTCGATGTTCTACTGGAATGTATATGCGGTGAGGCTGATATTATAATAGGTTGACTCATTTTAATTTTTAGAGGTTTCTAGTTTTTTAACAATATTTTTTCCAAAGCGTATATAATCTAGCAATGGTCTATGTGATGGACAAACATAACTACACGATCCACATTCAATACAGGTCATTATATCTTCATTTGAAGCTCTTTCATGCAATCCTACCTCTACCAAATTCATTAGCAAATGAGGTTCTAATCCCATTGGGCATACAAAAACACATTCGCCACAACGAATACAATTTTCAGCTTTACCTCTACTAGATTCTTCTTCTGAAATTACTAAAATTCCTGAAGTTCCTTTGGTTACAGGAATATCAATATTTTTTACAGCTTTTCCCATCATAGGACCTCCATTAATAATTTTACGAGTTCCTTCAGGAAAGCCTCCTACTTCCTCAATCAAATCTTTAATAGGTGTTCCTATTTTTACCCAGAAATTTGAAGGGTTTTCTAACCTTTTACCAGTAACAGTAACTACTCGTTCTATTAAAGGTTTATTGTATTGAATAGCTTCATAAATTGCAAATATTGTTCCTACGTTATGAACAATTACCCCTACATCTAATGGTAATCCATTTTTAGGAACTTCTCTTTTTAGAATGGATTTTATTAATTGTTTTTCACTTCCTTGTGGATATTTCACTTGTAAAGAAGCCACTTGAATTGTATCATCATCTTTTGTAAGTAATTTAAAATTATTGATTGCATTTATTTTGTTATTTTCAATTCCAATTACTACCTTTTTAAGATGCAATGCAAACATTAAAATTTTAATACCTACTATAATTTCTTCTGCCTTCTCTAGCATTAATCTATGGTCTGCTGTTAAATACGGTTCACATTCTACACCATTAATAATTAAACAATCTATTTTCTTATCCTCATTAATATTTAATTTTACGTGTGTAGGAAAAGTAGCTCCACCTAACCCAACAATTCCACAATTGGTTATCTGCTTTAAAATTTCATTTGGCTGTAGTTCAATTTTTGTTTTTAATGTATATTCTTTTTCTTCAAAATTAGAAGCATCTTTTGTGTTTGTTCTAATTACAATACATTGTTTTTTATAACCACTACTATCAATAATTTTATCAATTTTAGTAACAGTTCCTGCAACTGGAGAATGAATATTAGAAGAAACAAATCCACCAGATTTTGCAATTATTTGGCCGATTTTCACTTTTTCTTTTCTCTCTACAACTATTTCAGCAGGAATACCTATATGCTGAGCTATTGG
>Ga0190303_1000069_pt1 | contig 41567 bp, 11 predicted proteins | sample 48700701_MG_FD_161672 | JGI IMG/M metagenome (GOLD analysis project Ga0190303, IMG submission 161672) | Hydrothermal vent sediment bacterial communities from Southern Trench, Guaymas Basin, Mexico - 4870-07-0-1_MG | ecosystem: Environmental > Aquatic > Marine > Hydrothermal vents > Sediment ... | reverse complement strand
TTCTGGTTCGTTGTTTTTGTCCAAGTCTTTTACTCTTGCTATGAAGAGCACACTATTTTCTCCAACTCTATTGACGGTGGTGTCATTACCAAGTATATATTCTATTGTTACATCATCTTCAGTTATGTTTGGTCCGCTTTGGTCAGATGTATTAAACTTATTTGTTCCGTCATCTATTTCGAATTTATAGTAATTGTCAGTTCCTATATCTGAACATGTGAAGTTAGTCACATTTACTTCACACGTTCCAACTCCATAATATATAACCTCTTCTCCGCGATATACCCATGTATTTTTGTTGTCTGTTGATGTGTATAATTTGCATGTTACATTATCAAGTTGTGTGTCGTTTATGAATATATCGTATGTGAATGTTCTTCCCCACCCTTCTTCATCAGGAGTTACATTGAAATCTGAGAATTGCGGCGCAGTATTATTCAGATATGTGTAATTAATCCATGTCGTTAAGTTTTCATTGTAGTGTGTTTTGTTGACTTCAAGTTTAACACCCCACCAGCCACCTTGATGGAAACTAGTGTTCCACAAATAACTGTAATAACCATTACCAAGTTCGTTTATTTCATCTGGTGTATGTTGCTCCCATTCATCACTTGGAGATTTAAACCATAAGTTAACGGTTGTGTTTTCAATTGGTCCCCAGTTTGAATTACACTCATCTGTAATATTTATGGTGTAGTTTATTATGTCCCATACTACAAAATGTTCTCCGTTTTCAGGTCTTGTTATATTTGCCTTTAACTGACCCAGCAGGTCAAATTTAGCAAGGTTTTCATAATTTTGTGGTGTGAAATTAACGTCTTTGTAGCACACATCTTCGTATGTTCCACCCTTCCACCAGTGCCAGCTTGCATTGTAGTTGCAGTCTGGGAAGAATGTGAAATATGATATTGAAGATGATGTGGTATTGTTGAAGTGACCGGAATCCCATTCAGAGTTTGTTGTTACATAGAATACCGTGCTTATATTTTCGCCAACATACTGGTTTCTGTCCGTATCCTTTACCAACATTTGGAATGTTACGTTATCATTTCCTTCCCTATTTACCTGTGTTTTTGAAATGCTATATGGTGTTATTTCTACATCATCTTTTACAATTGTTTTGTTATGTGTTGGTGTTGTTTTGTTGAAATTCCACTGGTCAGTTGTGTTGAACTTCCACTGGCTGTTGTCTCCAGAAGGTGTTATATCAGAGCAGTTGAAGTATCTATCTGAGAATGTTAATATTGTTCCTTCGGGTGATGAGTCCTGACATGTTTTTGTATCAACTGCTTCCCATCCAGAAGAGGAGTCTTTCTTCTTCCACAGGGTTACGTTTAACTGGTCATAGTCTTCATCCCTACAATAAACTTCAAATGTCCATAATTCTCCCCAACTGCAATCTCCACTGCAGTCAACAGCTTCTCCCCACAGTTCTGGTCTCGTTTGTATCCTGAATGCATATGGCTTTAATTTGGTTACAGGTTCATAATAATCCTGATACCAGTTGTCAAATTCACTGTGTATGCTTACATTGTAGACACCAAGCTTTGCTGATTTTGCATCCGGGTCCCATGTTGTGTTGTAAGTACCGTTATTTAAGTCGGTGACTTCTGACGGATATATAGTATAGGTTTGTGTGGGGTGAATCAGTGACAGAGTTGGGTTTATATTTTCTAGTCCATTGCCACATTCATCAAATACAAAGAAGTTAAATGGAACGTTATCTTCATACTTTTCATATGGGTCACCGTTTGGCAGGTCAATTGTTTCATTTAAATACGATTTTAGTGTTATGTTAAAGTCAGTTGAATTGACAAATTTGTAGCAAACACCACCGGGTTTATCAACAGTTCCAATAATCCATTCCTGCCTACCAACATCGTAATGGTTAGGTCCATATCCATACACACAGTCGGGCTGGAAAGTGTAGTTAAAGAATCCGGTCTCTCCAGGGGTTCCTGCTAGGTCCATTGTAGAAACTTCCCTGAATGTTTGGCTGTCATTTGTTATCCATATTTTTCCTCTTGCTTCACCGACTGTTAGATTGACACCAGCGTCTATGTCATAAACATACGTTGAGAGGACAATAGACTGTGTTCCATTTCTCCATATCCATTGGTTGTTGCCGTAATAATGCAAAACTTCTACGTCATCTTCTTCAATTGTAAAGTTCTCTGGTGATGTTTCATCTGTGTAAACATGACTTTCTCCCGAATATCCAGGGGGAGTAGCTGTGGTATCTGTTGCATTCCACTTGAATTCGTAATCACCTATATCTCCACATGCAAAGTTATCTTTTTCTATCCAGAGCAGAGTGTTATTACAGGAATCACATGATACATAGTTTATACCACCATTACCTTCGCTATTGTTGGTACCTATTAGTTTTTCCCAATCACCACCATTTTTTCTTATGTATAGGTATGCTCTGACTTTATCCATATCTCTATCAGTAACTCTCACAGTGAAGTTGAATGTTTCTGAGTAACCCCCAGTGCTTCCACTATTACCGTCTTCTGCAGAAGTATTTACTTTCGGGTCCGATAATATTGGTTCTGTCTCTATGAAGAATGCACCCGGTCCGCTTCCACTCTCAGGTGTATATCTCAAAGAGTAATTGTAGGCATACCAAGGTGTTTTATTTGTCATTAGGGAGATATTATACCATCGGGCAGGCATCGGTTCTGGATTTTGAGAAGTATTGAATGTGCATGAATACTTTCCGTTTCCAAGTTCTCTTACAGGTGAGCATCCATATTCTCCAGATTCATGAATTAGTGTTATATTAACATCTGAAGAATCTACACCAACAGAACATTCGTCAATGACAGTTGCGTTTATAGTTACATTTGTTCCATTTAGGAACAGAGTTCTTTTGTCTAATGTTTGATTTCTTATCCCATCTATAGTTCCATTCAACCACCCGACAAGCCAATATGTGAAATTGGTTGAAATATTTTTGTCTATGTAGCATTTGTCTGTTATGCCAGATTTCCAATATTGTGGCCAATAAGATGGCCCAACCATATGGCTGCAGTTTGGCTCAAAGTAATAAGATGCATTACCAAATCCGTTGGTAGTATTCTTCTCTTCAAGCCTGTATGTGGATGAGTCATTGGTTACCCAATAGGAAACATTAACTCCAGCAGGATAGCTCTGATTTTCATTATCAAATACATTGATACCAAGTCTCGATGTATCATGGTTTCTGTATAGAGTTGTATCATTTCCAGCTATGTATGTTATTGTTACATCACTCTCAGTCACATTCGGCCCCTGAACAGGGGTTGTGTTGTAAGTGTCAGTAGGTTCGTTGTCTTCAACTTTCCATTTGAACCACTTGGCTTTGGATTCATCCCAAGCCTCGCCCTCATGACTGTCAATATCAGAACAGCTAAATCCATGGTAAGTCACGGAACAGGTTCCCTCTGTGGGCACACCAGCACTTCCACTGATAACATCAGAGCCAACATAAAACCACGAAGCCCCATTATCTTTTGACAAATACAACGAGCAGTTAACAGTGTCACCTTCAACATCATAAACATCCAAAGTATAATTGTACAGGCGGCTCCAGCCGGCACTCCATGTCTGCGTCCAAATACCATCCTCCAAAATCCATATGGTACCGTTCTCCGAGGTTGTATTCAAGTTCTCAAGCCAGAACTGGTCCGAATGCAAAGTGGAATTGCTGTTGAAGTAATTCTTACTGCTATTAAACCGTATTGACCAATTCCCTTCACTGTGTCCGGTAGAGTCAAATGTGCAGTTGTAGGAACCATTGTACAGATTCTCAGAAGAACAGCTCAACCATCCCTCATCTGGATGGTAAACCTCTATATTTTCTGATGCATTCACAACAGGATTCTCTTCTGGTCTCTCACTGAACCCTTTACAATCTGAGTAAGTGGTAAACATTATTGGAACAGGGTCAGTTACATTGAACACTTCCTGGTATGAAGGCACATCCAAATAATTCTTCAGCTGACCTTTTACGTTTACACTGTACGTAGAGTAAGTATCGGTCCTATAACATTCATCTAACGGCGATACAGTTGCTCTCCAGCTCTGTTGACCAGCTGAATAACTGCAGTTCGGATTAAATACGTATGTTAGATTGGAGTCAGATGTGGTGTTCACTGGATGACCCCAATCCCAACTACTACCATCAGTTGTTATATTGAAAATACCCATTACATTTTCTCCGACAGATGCATAGTTTCTATCTTTATCTAAAACAGAAACCTTTAGGGTGGTTTCTTCGTTCCCTTCTCTGTTTACCCATGAATTATGTCCTTCAGTATAACCTCTTCCTCCGTAGAGTCCCAGCTGAACATCATCCTTTTCTATTGTAAGGTCGTATCCGGAATCAGGTATTATTTCTCCTGTGAAATTCCATTTATCAGTTGAGTTGAATTTCCATTTAGTTGAATTTCCAGGTGGAGTTATATCTGAACAGGTGAAATTTTCGATAAAGTCTAAGTTCGTATAAGATGTGTGGTCACATGATTTTTCTTCTACTATTTCCCAATCATATGCATCTCCTTTCTTTTTCCATAAAGTGACGTTTGTAATACCACCATATTGTGAACTTTCCTGGTCTCTGCAATTAACCTGGAACTTAAAGAATTCTCCCCATCCTCCAACTGTTAAGTTAACTTGTGCTGTATCCGCTTGAAATTCTGGCGGTTCTGCATAGTAAAATGCATTTGGCGTGTCATTTTCATAACCTTCATATTCCCATCTATAACCGAAAATTGTTATATTATGCCAATAAAGGTCTCTTGTATTCGGGAACCATGTATAGTTGTATGTACCATTTCCCTGGTCTGTGAAGTAGGTCTGTACATCCAGAGGAGACGGTGATTTTGGATTGTTGTAAAACGTAGACACATTCGCTTCACCTTCTATACCACTCACTCCATTTCCACACTCATCATATGCAAAGAATGAAATTGGCACTTCTTCTGACCTTAGCCAAGCTCTTCCGTGGGTGGGTCTTTCTCCAGGAGATGTGAGGTTTATTCTAAGATATGAGCGAAGTGTGATATTGAATGGATAACCATAGTATTGGGAAGAGTTTCTATCTTTGTAACATTTGTTATTGGTTGTTCCCATAACCCAATACTGGTGGCCAACATCATAGTGTGGGCAGTTAGGATCAAAGTCAGTGACATTTATGTAACCTGTTCCTCCAGGTGGTCCTGAAAGTGATTCATCTGTGTACTGTCTTATCTTTTCATATGTTGAGCCATCATAAGTCATCCACAGGCTTGCGTTTATTGCTGAACCCTGTGACAGGTTAGACGCTGAATCAACATCATAGAAGTATGTGGTTAGAACCGGATAATAGGTTCCGTTTCTCCATATCGTTATATTTGAGCCGGCATAATACATTACTTCTACATTGTCCTGCTCCACAGTAAAGTTGCTTGGCGAAGTTTCATTTGTGTAAATAATTTTTTCACCGTTTGGTATTTCTTCAGGTGTTATGTTACTGTCTGTGGCATTCCATTTGAACTGCCAATTTCCCATATTGGAGCAGTCAAAATTATCTTTCTTTATCCAGACTGTTGTATTTTGACAGGGATCGCACGAAGTTCTATACTCTGACAAGGTTGGACCCATCTTTGTCCAGGGTCCCCAACTTGAACCTTCAAGTTTTCTTTTCCATAAATAAACATAAACCTTGTCTAAGTCATCATCATTGACAACAACACTGAAGTTGAATGTTTCTGAGAAACCACCAGTATTTCCACTATCTCCATCTTCTGACGACGTGTTAATCATCTGGTTTTCCAACTCTGGTTTTGTTTCGATGAAGAATTGATTTTCGTAATTAGTTGTATTGGTGTGATAGTATTCCAGTCTTGATTCCAGATTGATGTCGTACCATCTAGCTGGCATAACATCTGGGTTTGCTGAAGGATTAAATGTACAGTTGTAAACGGCAGTATTTCCTTGGTCACTCTCGTTGAATATTGGCCAGCATGAAAATTGTTCAGATGTCTTATTGCTTGTTTCATTTATTTTTATAAAATCTATCCATAACGGCTTTCCACACTCATCAGTTTCATTTACTCTTATTGTAATATTTTCTGTTCCCCTTAAATATGCAACCTGTGTGCTCTGTGATGGTGTTAAAACAGCTTGTTTTAATGTACCATTTATAGTTAAATTAAATGTTGATGATTGGTTTAGCATATAACAGCTGTCGTTCACATAACCGTACCAGTTTTGCTCTCCTGCATCATAGGTACAGTTTGGATTAAAACCAAATCGAGCGATACCATCACTTTCTGTTGTCTGGCTGCCTGAGTAGACAAAAACAGAGCCATCTCTTGTTATGTTGTACATAACATCAGTTGTAGGTGAGACTGGTATGTTGTTTCTGTCCAGGTCAAGAACTTTCAGCCATAAGGATGCCGTATCATCCCAGCCACCAATGTTGTTTCCGTCTTCACGATTTACATGACCTTCGTTTGTGTTTAATGTAATTTCAACGCTATCTCTTGTTATGTTTGGTCCATCGACGGCTGTTGTATTTTTCTTGGAGAAGGCATTGTTCACATCTTCCCAATGGTCCATCAACTCAAATTTGAACTTGTTGTCCGTTGATTTATATCCTTCTGCATCAGCACAGCTAAATGTTCTGTTGACAATACAGGTCCCATTGGTTGGAACTGTAGTATTTCCATAAACAGTATCGTTCCCAACTTCCTCCCAGGTGGACCCTCCATTAGTAGATACATATAAAACACAAGTTACATTATCTCCGTCTACATCATAAACATTAGCAGTGTAATTGAAGTAATTTCCCCACCCGTCCTCTGGCGGATTGACACTCATATCTGTTGCATCGGGGTGTGTATTGTTCAAGTAGAACCAATTCAACCATGGCGTTGAATTTTGATAGTAGTTGTAATAGCCGTAAAGCTTAGTTGCATTCGTCCTTACATCCCACCAGCCTGAATACTTTAGGCTTGTATCAAAGGTGCAGTTGTATGTACCGTTGCCGAGGTCAGTTGCATACTCACCATTTTCCGTGTAAGTGCATATTGCCCAGTTCTCAAATTCGGGAAATTCATCATTTCTTAGTTCTATTGTAGAATTGGCGCCAGATATGAATCCTTCCTGGGAGCAGTCTGACCAGACATCAAACTGGATTGTTACATTGGTTGCAGTTGGTTTGGAACTGCCATTTTCTGGGAGCGTCAAATTAGTGTAAAGATTGCCGTAAATACTTATCGTGCCGTTGGCTGTTGTAACAGGTATATAGCATTCATCATTTTCTAGTTTTGCCTGCCAGTCCTGATCGATAGCTGAGTAAGTACAATTGGGGTTAAAGTTCAATTCGAAGTATCCAGATGAGTTTGTCTGTGTATCATACACAGGACCCCATTGTGACGTGTAGTTGGTTATGTAAATGGAACCATTGGTTCCAGGAAGAACTGGAGTATCATTGTTCCAAGTATTGCTTCTCGTGTCATCTTTCCAATAAACTTCTAAATGTATGCTATCTGTTCCAGGTCTGTCTACTTGGAAGTTGCTTGTTGGTATATTGTATGACGGAACATCTGGTAATATCTTGAAGGAGTCACCATCATATGTGTCTTTATAGCCGCACTGATTATAAGAGCATTCGTCAGAAACATTTACTTTGTATGCAGTTCCGGAGCTTGATGCAATATCATCGCATCCGAAGTTTGTAACAAATTGGTATGTATATGGTTGTGATACCTGGCTCATGTCTATTTCTTTCTGCTCTATCAATTCCCAATCAGTTCCCTTGTCAAGGTTTTTCTTCCAGAAATACAATGTTAAGTTGGTGTTGTCTGAATCTTTTACTGTTGCGCTGAATGTGAAATTTTCACCCCATCTCTTATCTGTGGTTGGTCCACTTGGTTTTGTTGTGATGTCTGGAGTTGATGCTAGGAATAATGCATTGTTTTGAATGTCTTCTGTGAAGTTGTAAAAATCTTTGGTTGCGTTCATTGTGATATTATACCATCCATAATCCCATGTTTCCAAATCACTTGGAGTGACACGGTATGAATAGTGGCCATTACCATCATCATTGGCTATGTAAACTTTTTCAAATCCTTGACCCCAAATTCTGAAGTAAACTGTGGCATTTTCCACAGGGTCACACTCGTCTTCCAAGGTTCCATTTATCCAGAAATATTCACCAGTTTCATCCACAGACTTTTTTAAGAAGCTCCTGTGAATTGGAGTTGTTATGTTGGAGCTCAAGGTTGAGTTAATCATAACTGTGAAATTCTGGGATGTTGTATTTTTCCAGTATGTGTTTGGATTTAATCTTACCTTCCATTTTCTTATGCCAGTTTCATAATCACACCCTGGATTCCATGTCAAGCTTGTGTCTGATGCACTGTCTACACTTCCAGAGTGTCCGCTATCCCACATACTGTCATTGTACATAATCCAGAATGTTGTTCCATATCCCTGGTCTATTTTATAATCTTTATCGGTATCCCATATCATTGCCTTTAATATGGCGTTATCTCCTCCAATACCTCTCCATACAAATAAATCACTGTCTCCAGACAAAGTATAGTTCACGTCATCCTTTTCAATCGTGAAGTTTTGTATATTGTTCAGAGTATCGTCTGTCCATATGTCGTCTTCTGTTGAATTGAACATCAGTGACCAGTTGCCAATATCATAACGGGTAAATCCTATTCCTGGAAATTCTATGGTTTCGGATGTTACTCCGGATGATTTGCATTTTTCTACTGTGCTGATGCTCCACGGCGTACCGCTTTCATTGTAGTACCACCCCTTTACACAAACTTGGTCTAAATCAAGGTCTGTGACGTTCACAGAGAAATTAAATGATTTTCCCCAGCCCTCTGCCGTGGGTGTTACGATTGGTTGTGTTAGAACAGGTGATGTTTCAATCCAGAATGAGCTTTCATTTTCTACATAGGAGATGTTAACAGGGTTTGATAAATAGTACTCCCTTGAAGAGTTCATGAATGTGTAGTAACCACGGGTTGGCATGACACCTGGATTTGCAGATGTGTTAAAGGTACAGTTGTACCATCCATCTCCTTCATTTAAAACTGGATTGCAAGTAAAAACAGAACCCTGATAATAACTTGTGAAGTTGAAGATAACTGAGGCGTCGCTTATTGTTTCTACTTTTGATGGATCTTCCCAACCACACTCATCAGTTATGTTAGCTCTTGTTGTGATGTTCCATCCTCTCATATATTCATTCCATCCCCCGGTTTCTGTGTCGTTAGATAAGGAATGGTTGAATGGTTGCAAGGTATTTCTCAGGTCACCAATTATTGTTATAGTATAGTTTTCCGTGGTGTTTGCTTCTTTATAACAATAATCTTCTTTTTCACCCCCAACACCCCCAAACCACTGTTTCGGTCCAACTTCAAATTTCAATCCATATGAGGAATTGCATGTTGGGTCAAAGTTCCATTTCAAATATCCAGAAGAGTTTGTTGTATTGGTGAATCCAGGATGGAAGTGTGATGAGTCGTACATCACCCATATTGTACCGTTGGCATAAGGAGCATAACTCTGGTTGTCTTCATCCCAGAATCTCAATTCAAGAGTACTTATGTTGTAAAGGTTTCTGTACACGGAAGTATCATTTGGGCTTGCAAAGCTTACAGTCACATCATCCTTGGTTAAATTAAGGTTAGAGTAAACATCAGTTTCGTTGTAGTATGGCACCAATGAATTATCAACGGTTACATTGTCAGCTTTGTCTGTAATATTGAAAATATAATATGTTTTTCCATCGAAACCATGGTAGTCCCCGCACGTGAATGAAGATACATCCATAGAACATATTCCTTCTCCACCAACAATCGTTGTTTGATTTCTCAATATCCATTCTCCTGTTGTGTTCGTATATATGTAGCAGGTTATGTTGTCGTATTCTGGAGAGTCGTTCACACTAACGTTGAATGTAAAAGTGTGTCCCCATCCTTCTTCTGTTGGAGAAACCAGAGGACTTGACCATTTTGGCGGATGGTTTTCCAGCCAGAAGCGATTGAACCAGGTTGTCAGGTTGTCATTGTAGTAATCAGCAGGTATTGTCTTATGCGTGCCTATTTTTATGGACCAATTACCTTCAGGCATTCTTGTTGAATTCCATGTACAGTTGTACCATCCGGAGTTTTCATCAATTATTGGTGTACACTCACTAACATATCCAGTCTGATTATTAACTAAAGTTATGTTTGTTGTTGCAGATGTTATGTTTCCCTCGTTTGGTAAACCAGAGCATTCTGAAGTCAGATTAAATCTTATGTCTATTTGGTTAGTTACATTGAATTCACTTACATTTGGAAGCTCTAAGTTGTTCTTAAGTTGTCCAATAACCAGCAAGCTTTCATAATTGTTGCTGGATGCATAAGAGTTGTTGTCCATATAACATTCGTCGTTTTCTATACCACCGTACCAATCTCTGTATCCTGATTTGAATGAGCAGTTTGCATCAAAATCATAAACAAGATAACCACTTCCATTTGTTTCCGCATATCTTTTTGACCAAATATAATCATCATACTTCTCAATTCTTACCCATCCCGAAATCGGTGAGTGTTGGGGTTGTGTTATTATCTCATTTTTATCTAGGTCTTTAATTTTTAAGGATAGTCTTGCAATGTCACCACTGTATCTGATAACCTGTGCATCGCTTCCATCTTCCCATATGTCTACAGAATCTTTGGTTAGATTAAAGCTTTCAACAGAAGTTTCGTTTGTGTAGCCACATGGGTAACTTGTTGCGTTGAATTTGAAGTTCCAGTAGTCGTCTTCAGTTAAGTTATCGCAGTTGAATGTGACATTGTAAGTGAAGGTGTTCCAAGATGCTGAATTTTCTACACTTGATTTAACCAATCTCCACGATGGGCTGGAGTTTGGCTTCAACCACAAGCTTATGTTTACATTATCTCCATAGTTATCTTTCATCTCAACAGAGAATGTTCTGTTTACACCCCATCCATCTATTTCCGGTGTAACAGATGGGTTTCTTAACTCGGGTTTTGTCCTCAGCCTGAATGTATTTTGTGTTGTATTGCTTCCATCTGGATAATATTGTTTTGTTGAGTTCATTCTGATGTTGTAGTCACCAAGAGACATGCCAAGCTGGTCTGGGTCCAGGGTGCAGGAGTAGTCCGGATAAGATTCACTTGCCGTACATGAATATACATCAGAACCATGTATTGCTTCAAATTTAACTGGAGTTGCTCCACCTATATATCCATTTTGCGCATAACAATCATCTTTTATCCTTCCGCTAATCTGAACACTTTGGGAATCATAATCAAAGCATTGTAAGTTAAGTGGTGAAGTTAACACATTATTCAGCGGATCAGTAACTATTGTTAGTTGATAGTCAGTGGAGTTCTTTGCATAATATGTTGGCGTTTCATCTATTTCCGCCAGCCAGTACTGAGGACCAACGTTCCAGCTGCAGTCCGGGTTAAAATCAATGCTCAAGTTTCCGTTGTTTGTACTCTGGTCTCCCTCCGGCGTTGTCTTATATGCGCTCAAGTCAAGCGGATTCGTGGTCACGTAAAATCTACCAACCTTTCCTGAGCCGGCACTTCTTTTTCCATCGGTGTCATTGAAATAAACAACCAGATGTGTTGTGTTTGTGACTCTGTGAACAACAGAGTTGCCACCCTCAATCAGGAAGTCCTCCCAATATCTTTTTGTTATGTTAAACTGATTGTCAATAATCTGTGATTCTCTTCCATAATTATCAGTGGAATTGTATTTTATCTGCCATAATCCCACATCACTTGCTAAGTCAAAATGTTCACTCCATGACAACTGTGAGTTACTACAGTTAACGCAATCCTGATATGTCCCTATTTGCTGCCAGTCACCCCAGCTCCCTGTGAGGTTTTTCCTTCTCCATAACCAGATTCTTGAAGTGTCATCCTCATCTGTAACATTTACATAGAAATTGAATGTCTCTTCCAATCTTTCTTCAAGTGGAATCACATGGGCATCTGTCAAGTTTGAAGATACATTTATAAAGAATACCATGTTTTTCACAAAGCTGGCATTGTTGTAGTTTGTTTTTGAAACATTTACTATAACATCATACAAACCTCCAACAGCTTCGCTGGAATTCCATGTGCAGTTGTAAAGTCCATCACCAATTTCATTCCAGTTGGTGCAGTCATAGGTGTGGTCTCTATGTTTCACAAAGAATTCTGGAGTGGCTCCTGTAACATTGTTTTCACATTCGTCTTGAATATGCACTTTTATAGTTATATTTTCTCCTGGCTCAAAAACATCGTTACCACCAGGTATTGTATCTTTGTCGGGCTCTGTTATGTTTGCATTGAAATCGCCTATTATTAATAAGGTGGCGTTCCATGTTGAATTGGTTGGATAATAACATTTTTCAGGCCATACACAACCTGTTCCAGCAATCCAGTATTGAGTTCCAACAGAGTGGCTGCAGTTTGGATTAAAGTTTATGATGGCATGCCCTGTTCCATTTGTTTGATTAGGCCAACCCCAATCGTATGTTTGCTGATTTTCAGTAACAAAGAAACTCACATTATGATTTGCTGGTATGTATGTCTTGTTGTCGCTGTCCCAAATTCTTACCGTGAAAAGAGTTGTGTTATCACCATTTCTGTTTACCTCTGTACCTTCACCCGCAGAGTAGTTGCCCCAAGAATATTCGATGCTTACGTTGTCTGGCTGTACAGTGTAAGTTTCAACTGAGCTCCATGACTCATCACCATAAACATCACTTACATTGAATTTGTACCATTTTTGTTCAACATCACATGAGTCATGATAAGACGAAAAGTTTATTGTATGCCATTGGCTGTCCTGACATTCTGTACATGTGTAGTTTCCAATAATTTTCCAGTCAGACGTGCTGCTGTTTTCAAGTATGTTTATGACCAGAGTTTCTGAATCGACATCCTGAACTTCCACAGAATAATTGGTTTTCTCTCCCCATCCACCTGGATATGCTGTTGGATTTTGAATATAAGGTGGAGTATTCGGATAAGATGTTAATGCAAAAACATTATTTTGCATAAAGCTTTTATTGTTAAAGAATTCTCTTGAAGAGTTTATTTCAACGTCATACCATCCGGTATCTCCATACTTGGTGTCATTCCACCAGCAGTAATACGAACCATTGTTTAAATTATAAGGGGGCGATGGATAACAGTTCGTATAGTCTGTTCCATTAAACAATCTGATTGTTACATTTGCATCAGGTATTAAATTTCCACAGTCATCTGTTAAATTTACCCAGATGCTTATATTCTCTCCTTGTGGGAAGTGACCCTTATTAGTTGTATCGTTTCTTGACCAAGCATAAGGGCTAAAATCACCCATGACAGTGAGATTTAAATAATCGTTAAAGAATTTATCTTCGTAATATTTATCTTCTGGTGAGGTTGTAACTTCTTTTATATATGATGTCCAGTTTTGGTAACCCACAGAGAAATTACAGTTGGGGTTGAAATTGAATTTTACAATGCCAGTAGAGTTTGTTTGGTTCCATCCCCACTGTGTGTATGTATCTGTAGTGTGGTTCTTGGATATATTAAATGTGAGATTTGCCGGGGGATTATATGCATATGGGTATGAAAGATACTGGTTATCTCTCCTGTCTGTGTCGTTTATCTGGAACACAAATGTTGTTATTTGGTCTGAAGAACGGTTGACCAGGGTATTATTTCCAGATAAATATTTTAATATTGTGTCATCTCTGTTTAACCAGTGGGAATTGCTTGATGTTTCTGACGAAAGTGTATCCACTCCGAATGGAATATCCACTTCATCATCTGTTGCATTGAACTTATAGTACCACAACTGCTCTTTTTTGTTATTGTAGAGGTATGTTTTATTCCACCAGAATGTTGTATTGTTACATGCAGTACACCATTGCGGTTTTCCTATCTGATTCCATGTGACACCACCATCATCACTCTCCCAAAGCCATATAGTTACGTTGTCTGTTGGGAGGTCAGTTATGCTGGCTGTAAAGTTATGGACCTCGCCCCATGAGCCAGTGTCTGGATAATTTACATTAGGATATTCAATCTTTGGATACATGTGCAAATAGAAGGAATTAGTGTAGCTGTCTTTTATTGAGTTGTATTTTAGGTTTTCAGATTCTGATATCCACTTTTCGGAGAACATTTCTATTTTATACCATCCACCGTATGCATTTTGTGTCTCCGTTCCCGACCAGGTGCATTCCCATTCTCCACCTCCTATTCCACTGCTACCTGCGCTGCATTTGTAAGTTTCCCCGGTTATTTCATTGGTTATGTTGAACCACACCTCTATTGCAGAGTTTACATCATTTCCGCAATCATCAGTGAGTTTTCCTTTTATTGTTATGTCATTTCCCTGTGTGAAATTTATTCCACCAGGCAGGCTTCCGCCAACAGTTTCTATCTCGTTTACAAGGTCTCCAACCAGGTAAAAGGTTCTTTTTTCTGTGAGATTATCTCTGTAGCATGGTGTGCCTTCAAAACCACCGTGCCACTCCTGTTTGCCTAGTTCAAAATTGTTTGCGCACCACTTTGTATTAGTCATTTCGTGAATCAGGTAGCCGGAGGTATTGGTATATTCTGTTGGCGTATAATCCTCTGTAGTTCCGGCGCCTGATGTCGTGAATTTAAATTTGCCCTGAACGCCTGACGGGGAATCGTTGAAGAATGTGTCATAGACTTTTATTGTGAAATTTGTTGTTTGGGATCTGTTTATTGTCATACTCGGGCTTGTTGCATTTGGTGGTTCTATGTTTTCCACTGTGACATTATGCGCAAGAAGTTTGAAGTTTGTTTCGCTGGTCTCGTTTGTCAATCCGGAGCTGTCTGTGGCATTTATTTTATACTTCAATGATATTTCATCCAAACCAGAAAGAACTGAGCAAGAAAAGTTTCTCGTGAAGTTTATGAATCTTGCAGTGTCATATGTAACATTGCAATTGGTGCATATTTTCTCCTCTCCAAGTGTCCACTGGCCCGTTATTGGGCTGTACCACCAGAGGTCAATTGATACATTTCCATCTTGCTCATCCCACGCGTAAACTGTGAAATTGAATGTCTGGTTCCATCCTGCTTCTGTTGGTTGTATATTTGTGTTTTCGAGGTGCGGATTTGACTGATACACTTTAACTTTGAAGAATAGGTTTTCCCTATCTTCGAATACTTTACCATATTGCCAAGTGTAATTTATTTCCTTCAAAGTTATATTTACCCAAGGGTCATAGGTTGCTACGGCACTGGCATTTAAAGTTATCTTGTGTGTATAATCACCGGTATCTGTTCCAAGTCTGCTAACTTTTGTAGGGGATGTTAAAGTGCTCCATATCTCACCATTAGTATCCACATGTGAATAATTCTGCCATACTGATAATGGTGCATCATTTTGGTCGTGGAAGTATGCAATTCCCTGACCTATAGTCAAATTCTTACCAGTCCAATTATAATCTATTAAAAATGATATGTTGTTTAAAACTCTCGAGTATCTATTGTAGGATGGTGTTGTTAATGTGAATTCCTGGGTAGTTGTACATTCACCATCACCGCTACAGCCAATTGATGTTGTATTGCTGAATGTAATTGTACTTTTATTATTTCTTACACCCCAAGCTTCCAATACATGTTTTCCGAGAGATGCCTCTGTACAGTTTAAGATAAAATCAAATTCCAGTGTTTCATATCTGTCAGTTTCCGGAAGTTGCCATGTCAGTATTCCTGAAGTTTCATTCCATTCTCCAGTGTAGTCAGATGCATTACAATTTGGAGGTAATTTTAGAGAAACATTCCAATCATTTTCTTCTGTTGGTACGTCTCCTATGTTTGTAACTTTGAGTGTGGCATTCCATGTCGAGTTTGGATCAACTATCCTAGATTTCCAGGAATATGTTGGTTTGTCAGGTTTCCATGTGTGCACAATTTCAAAATCATATTCCAGATGTGGCTCACTATTGTAACGGATTGTATTTGTTTTGTGTGGAAATAATTCATTTTCTTCGTATCCTGACCAAGAGATGTTCCAGTAGAATATGCCATCTTCATTTAATCCACTAGGAGAGTTTATATCGTAAGATGCGATGGCATAATCACCGACTTCCAATTCATTTAAATTCCATGTGATCTTGTTTGCAATCATGTCAACTGAACCACTTGTATCATCAATAATCGGATTTGCAGGCACCCATCCAGGTGTTATTGTTTCATTGAGTTGTATGTCTGTTGCTTTTCCACATCCTTTATTATGGATTATTAATCTTGACTGGAACACTGTTGTTGGGCTAACCCATTTTGGTGTTTCTCTGATAATCTCTAAGACAGGAATAGAATAACCATTTGTTATATTGTAACCAGAGGTTTTAGATTTTTGGATTCCAGGATATGTGTAGTTTGCAGTCGTGTTTATCAAGAATGTTCCCCCGTTGTTGCCGGATGTGATATTAAATTCTACTGTGTAATTTCCTTCGTCTGTAAAATTCACCAGAGCAAAGTTAGGTGAGTATGTCCATCCAGATGGAACATCCAAGGATAAATTATATTGTATCGAGTCTTTGAATGGGTGAAATACGGTAACGTTGAACACTTCTGTTGTCTGGTTGCACATCTCATGGAGAGTGGATTTAATTTCTAGTCTAACTGGCTTGAATACAAATGTTTCCGTCTTTTCTAATGGGGATGATATATTTCCTGTTACACTTGCCTTTATTGAATAATCATCTTCGGACCATACACTTGTGTCAATGTCCGTGAAATTTATTAATTTCGTGGAATCGGGAGATAAAATTACATTTTCTTGTGTGCTACTGTTCATCGAATAACCAGTAGAATTGGTAATGTTAAGGGTTACATTAACTTCAAAGGGTTCATTTATGGTATTGGCAATCTTCACGGTTATATTTAGCAATCCATCTCCAGGTTCCATTCCATTTGTTTCCAAACCACCTTTTTCAGGAATTATATCCTGCACCTTAACAGTTTCGTTGTAATATGGTCGAAGAAGTATGCTGTTGATGTTTATTTTATTTTCTCCAAAGTTCTTTATCCCTAACCTACAATATCCAGTTTCGTTGGGCGCAAAGTATTCTATTATTGGTATGAAATCTGTTCTGGGCATGCCTTCTGTGTTAAGGAAATACGTGTGGATGGCATTTGCTTCGTCGTTCTCATCATAGATAACAGTTCTTGCACCAGTGTTATTTCCTTCCCATATAATGGTTACATTTGCTATCCTATATTCTCCAGCTTCACATGTCCATGAGAATATTTTCAAGTCATCTGGTTGTAACTCTATCGGCAGCGAGTCAATGGGCTGCGAAGGTTCTTTTATTTTATAAACTGTAAAGTTATCGGATATCAATGTGTCATTGCCTGCATTGGTTGAATTAACAAATACACTTACATTTTCCAAACCATATGTAGTTGCATTTACACTCCACCATATTTTTTTCATTTCACCCTGGTTTATAGTATCAATATATTGTGTCTGATTTGTTGTTGACCATCCTGTCGGTAGATTCAATGTAACATTCACATTCTCTGCCTTGGAACCAACCGGTCCAATTGCAGTTACAGTAGTATTTACAGTGAAATTTTTGTCAATGAATACTTCTTCTGGAATATAGATGTTGGTGGTGTCTACAGACGGTATACAACCAGTTAAATCCAAGGAGATGTTGAATTCAGATGAAATGTTTTCAGCATAATTAGGTTCACTTGAGTTTATTTCTGCGTACCACTTCTGTTCCCCTCCATTATAGCTGCAATCTGGCGTAAAGTAAAATGTTGCATACCCTGTTTCATTAGTTGTATTTGTTCCTATAATATAATCATATACGCCAGGATACTTTAATCTGAAGTTAACGTTTGCACCTGGGCTTAAATTGTATGTCTCAGCATCATAGTCATATACCTTTACAACCATCCTGGCAGCTATCTGGGGAGAATAACTTGCAAACGAATTGTTGCCATCTGCGTATTCTAATGAAGTGTTGTCCTTGACAACGGACACTGATAACACTTCTCCCGTTTCTTTACCATCTAATTTGAACTGATAATACCAGATACCCTGCTCTGTATTGGAGAAGTTTCTATACCAATACTTCACAGAGTTTACGCAATTGTCGCATTCAGTTGGTGTTTGATTAATACAGGATGGTGGCTCGCACTTGGTCGTTGGTGGCCATGCTTGTCCCATATATAATGAGGCATTCAATACATTTTCTGTATCACCAGAAGATGCTTTTACAGAAAAGTTCCAGTTCTTATGACCCCATCCTGCTTGAATTGGAGTTCCACTTGGATTCTCTAACTTTTTTATTGGGAACATATAGAACAATCCAGGTGAGTTGGTGTTCTCTGTGAAATTATTATAATAAAATGCCTTATCAGAATACATGGAAACATTGTACCATGTCATGTTGGTGTATATATCAGTCTGCCAATCACATGTAAATGCATTTGCACCAACTTGTTCCACGTTTGTGCAGTTATAACTACCTAAAGATGTGTTGGCATAATATTCTACATTTGGCGTTAAAGCATCTCCGCAATCGTCTGTTGTTGCACCTAAGAATGAGATTATATCTTCTTGAGTAAAGTTTTGTGAGCCATCCGGTCTTTGGAATGTTAATCTTATATCACCCATTACTGTGAGATTAAGATTGAAATTTGGTTTTCCATTGAAGCCACCGGTGTTATTGTCCTTATAACACTCTTGGTTCTCAACTTTCATATACCACATCTGGTCTCCAACGTAATTCTTTGGAGAGCAACCGGGATTGAAATAATAATATGCGTAAGCATCTTGATCTGTGTTGTTTGTAACTCCTGAATCCCATGTAGAGCCATCTAATGTTATAAAGAATTTTACAGGTATTCCTCCTATCAGTGTCCCGTTTTCATCTCTTATTCTTACTCTGAGGAGGTCCTTTTGTTCTCCTGTTCTGTTTGCTATAGAGTTATTTCCATAAATTTCTTCGAATGATATGTCATCTTTTGTTAAGGTAAAGTTATCAAGGTTACTTGGTGTTGTTGAGTTTTTGTTCCCGATTGCATTGCTGGCATTGAATTTAAAGTAATAGAATTTTTCTGCCTGACCTTCAAGGTCGGCACAGCTGAAATTTTTGCCTATATTTATCGTTTGCCAATTACCAATATTTGTATAACTACCTTCATCAACATATTCCCAAGGTCCCATAATGCTTGATGATTTCCACAGATAAACGGTTGCACTGTCGTTGGCATCATACACGCTTACATTGAATTTTCTTGTTATACCCCAACCACCGGTAATTATATCCACGCTTTCATTTTCAAATTTTGGAGCATTGGCATTTGTGGTAACGTTGTAGGTTCCAGAGATTTTATACTGGTAACATTTTGGGTTTTGTTCCGTATTCAAAAATCCTTTCCAATTTTGTTTAGTTTTCACAAAGCTTGTATCCGGCAAGAAATAAAACTTAACATACCCACTCGAATTTGTTGTATTAGTTCCATGTAAATAATAATTACTACCAATTCCATTTTTCGTAACATTAAAACTAACAGGTGCTGCAGGACTTAAATTGTATGTTTCATTATCCGTATCATATATTCTTAATACAAACTCAACCGGGGTATCCAGATTAGCAGTGGTTTCATTACCACTAACATATTCAATCAAAATATCGTCTTTCTCCAAAGTGAAACTATTATCTCCGCCAACATAATCCCCACCAGCAACTATGGTCTCATAACTATTTCCCTCGTTATCGGTTGCATTAAACTTAAACTTCCTGCTTGCAGCGTCAGAGTAATCAGAGCATTCATATGTTTTAGGCCACCATAAAATTGTTCCAGAGCAGGGGCCACAATTTTGTGAGGATCCAATTTGAACCCAGTTGCCAGAACCGGATGGAACTTCTTCCCATAAATAAACAGTTACAGTGTCTTCTGCATTGTCAGTCACATTCACAGTAAAGTTTCTCGGGACAGACCAACCTTCGGTTCTTGGATTCGTATCAGCATTTTTCAAACTTGGTATCGACCTCAAATAAAATGCATCCTCTTCGAAATCAGTTGCATTGTTGTAAAAGTTTTTCCAACCGTTCATTGTAACATTGTAATTTCCAATCAACTGGCTAGAAGTCGGCCAGTTGCAAACATACAAATCACCGGTGGAGTTACTAACTGGACCACAGTAATAGTCACCAGGACCTTCCATATGATATTTAACATTTGCTCCAATAACTCCAGCAGAACATTCGTCACTAAGGTTGCCTTTAAAATTAATACTGTCACCAAGGTCAAATGTTTCCAAGAATGTCGGTTCAATATAATATGCATTTAAATCACCTTTGATGTTAACATTGAATTCGTCAGATATATCATCGGCAAAGCAAGTTGCTCCACTCACGTTGAATCTCCATTTCCTCTTACCTGGAGTAAAACTGCAGTTTGGATTGAAGTTTACGTAATAAATGGTCGGATTTTTATTGATACTACCAAGTTCTCCAGAGATTTCCATCCAATCAGAATCACTCTGAGTAACAAACGCGTGAACATTGTTCAATGGAACATCAACTGTGTAGGTGTTCTTAGAGTTATCCCAAATCTGGACAACAAATGTTGTCGTATAGTCCGGATTTGTATCACTTCTGTTTACCCACGACCCATTTCCAAGCTCATAGTTTATTGTAACAATATCAGGTTCAACTGTGAAATCAACTTCAGATGAACTATCGTTAACGGCACCAGTTACACTGCTTGCGTTGAATTTGTATTTCCATGAGCCAATGTTACCACAATAAAAGTTTCTGGAGAAGTTTGCGATAAATCCATCGCAGTTTTCACAGCTTGTTTGGTTGTACAAGAACCAACCATCAGTGGAGTTGTACATATATAAGAATATATCAACATGTTCGTTGTCAGCTGAAGTAACTTTGACACTGAAGTTAAATGGACTCAAGCCATAGGCGCCACCACCACTTGGCTCAAGTGTAACATCTTCAAGAATTATTGGACTTCTCAAGAAGAATGCATTATTTTGAAAATCAGTTCCTAGATTATAATTATCCCCGGAAGATACCATAGTTACGTTGTACCAGTTTGTTGTTTCACCATTAGTGTCCCAATTGCAAGTATACATACCGTTTCCTTGGTGAGTTCCCGGACATTCGTACGATCCCGTACCATTGGTTATGTTAAAGGTAACAGTTGCTCCAGTCACAGGACCACAACCGCTATCAGCTACAACCGTACCATTAAAGAATATAGTATCTCCAGTTGTATAATTTTGTTCTCCGGTAGGTTCTTCCAAAGAATTTATAAGGTCTCCTACTAAGGTAAATGTTATTTCAGGTGTAACGTTATTTTTTACTCCCGGTGGGCAATTTGAACCATCAGTTCCACTTTTCCATCTATGTGGTCCAAGCACATATATATCTCCACATCCCCAGTCGCTGGGTGTCATAGTTCTGTTTATGTATCCCGATGCATTCGTTTGTGTGGAATATCCGGAATCCCATGTAGCAACATCTGTTGTTGTCATCCATATTTTTCCGTTGGCGCCATTTGGATAACTTTGATTATCCCTATCGTAAACTCTTGTTAGAAATATGGTTACATCTGAACGATTTATGGTAGCGGATGTCACAGGCGTTATATTATCTACATTTACGTCGTCATTTTCCATTGTATAGGAGCTACTTATTTCCGTAAGATTACCATCTTCATCTGTAGCATTAATTTTATATTCGACCAGTCCAACAAAAGAACAATTGTAGGCTATATCACTCCAGTTGAGTTTAGTATTATTACAATTAATGCACCATTTAGTAGGTTTTATTTGTTCCCATTTACCACCTGTTCCTGTGGCACTTCTATGCCAAAGGTAAACACTAACATTTTCGGCTGCATCGTCGGTGACATTTATGGAATAGTTTCTTTCTATGACCCAACCTTCTGCAGATGGATTTACTAATATGTCACTTAAAGTAGGTACTCTGTAAAGATAGAATTGACCCAATCCTTCACCATATTTAGTTGTTACATTGGTCCAGTAAAAGTCTTTGGTTGCATTGATAGTAGCATTGTACCAACCTTGTCTTGCTCCAACAGAGTCCCAACCATCTGTACCACCCTCAAAACATTTATAAACACCTGTAGCAGGGCTTGTTATTAAAGAACATTCATCATTAAAATTAGAAGAAGTGGCATGGTACCTAACGTTTATATCGCCCAGTTCAACTTCACAATCATCCTTTATAACGGATTCATACCTAATTTTTTCACCAACTTCTTTAGTCATGAGTGCCGGATAACTAAAGCTAATGTCAAAATCGCCCATAACAGTCAAATTTAGATTGAATCCTGCAGAATCTGTGTCATTTACTTCGTAGCATTCTTGCTCTGGAACTTCTACTTTCCAGTTTTGATAACCAACTTCATATCTTGGATTTGAACAGGTTGGATTGAATGAATAATTTGCAAATCCATTTGCATCAGAGGTCACATTAGTTCCAGAGTCATAAACATAACTATTAGTCTCTACATAGTACGTTACATTAAATCCAGAAAGGAAAGTTCCGTTTTTATCTCTCATTCTTATAGATAATAAATCAATCTGGTCATCACTTCTATTTGCTATTGTGTTATTGCCTTTTATATAATCCAAAATGATTTTATCTTTTGTTATTTCAAAGCTTTGTGGTGTGGTCATATTTGTTGTAAGGTTATAATTAGTGGCATTGAAGAAGAAATATTTTGTACCTATGTCGCTACACTTAAACGATTTACTGAAATTAAATTTTTGCCATCCTCCAGGTGGAATTGTATAATTTTTCTGGTCAATTAGATTCCATGGTCCTGTTGAGCTATTACCGACCCATAAGAATAAACTTACATTATTTATACCATTTGTGTCGACGGTTACATTAAAAGTGAAGTTTCCTCCACCCCAACTTCCAGATGATGGTTCTTGAGTAACGTTTTCTAAGTATATTCTAACATCGCTCGCCATAACGTTAAAGCTATCTGTTCCTCCAGTTTGTGTTTCAACTTGTCCTGTATTATTATTTACCATTTGCATCTGGAAGAACCAAGTTCCAGTTTCATATTCTGTGAAGTTCCTATACCAAAAGACCTCGTAGTTAATACAGTTAATACATTCTATTGGTGTCTGGTTTAAACACAATGGTGGTGTACATTCCGTAAAGCTACCAGCACCTTTCTTTAAAAACAGTTTTATATTCATTGGCGTAGAATCGCCAGAAGTTGCTTTAACAGAGAAATTCCAATTTTCATACGTGTATAAAGATGATGTAGGATCAACTTTTTCTTCTTCCAATTTCCTTAATGGTTTAAGGAGGAATAATCCCGGATACCCTATATTTCTTGTATAATTATCATAATAATAAGTTTTATTTGTATGCATGCTCGCGTTATACCACGACGAAGGAGTAGATACACTTGTGGCCCAATCACATGTAAATGCATTTGCACCAACTTGCTCTACATTTGTACATTCATATCCTGACATAGTTGTATTGTTAGCATAAAATTTTACAGTAGGTGTCAAAGGATCTCCACAATCGTCAGTAGTTGCGCCAAGGAAAGATATAGTATCTTCTTGGGTGAAGTTTTGAGAATCGTCTGGTTTCTGAAAGTCTAAAATTATATTACCAATGATACTAAGATTTAAGTTGTAATTAGGCTGCCCATAAAATCCTCCTGTATTGTTATCGTTGTAACATTCTTCATTCTCAACCTTAACATACCACTTTTGGTCACCGACCAAATATTTAGGTGAACAACCTGGATTGAAATAATAATTAGCATAACCTGAAGCATTAGTTTGGTTTTTTATTTCAGAACCCCAGGTTGTACCATCCAAAGTCACAAAAAAGCTAACATTTAAGTTAGAAACAAAAGTACCGTTTTTGTCTAATACTTTTATATACAATAAGTCAGTTTGGTCGCCCCTTCTATTTGCGACAGAGTTGTTACCATATAAATCTTCAAACATTATATAGTCTTTTTCTATTGAGAATGAATGGGATGTAGTGGTGTTTGTATTTAAACCATCTTCAATCTTGAATCTGTAGTTTGCTGTACCCCTATCCGAGCATGAAAAGTTGGTTACATCTGTAAAGTTAATTTGTGTCCAGCTTAAGCACGCTGTGCAGGATTTCTTCATAATATCTTGATAACCTTCTCCCGTATCTACTTGAAGTGTGATATTAAGGTTATCGTTTTCTCTGTCCCTAACTTCTACAGTAAAATTCCAATGCGGATATCCCCAGGATTCTGAAGCACCTTCCGTTACACCTAAAACACGTTCATCTCTATATAAGGGAGGCCAATTATCAACGTTAACTGTTACGTTAAACTTCTCAGATTCGTTGTACTTATAACATCCAGAGGTTAATGTGTTAATCCATCCCCACCACTGGCGTTTACCTGATGTAAATTGAGTGTCGGGATAAAAGTAGAATGTTATATTAGCTCCGTTATCGGTTGTGTTTGATCCAACTGTTTTATTTTCTCCTTTCCACGCATATTGTGTTACATTAAATCCTCCTTCAAGATTTTCTGAAATGTTATAGTTATTTCTTTGAATATCATATGCCCTCAATACAAATTTTGCAGGAGTGCTAACTGTGGCAGTAGATTCGTTACCTCCTTGATATTCTAAAATTATATTATCTTTTTCTATAGTGAATATATTACTTCCAATATAATCATCTGGATATTGTGTTGTATAGTTATTTCCCTCTGTGTCCGATGAGTTAAATCTAAAGTACCAGTTTCCTATATCATCACATAAAAAGCTTTCGTTCCATTCGAAGATGGTACCTACAGAACAAAAGGTACAGTTTTTTGTCTCACCCATTTGCCTCCAGTTTTCTCCAATTTTTTGCCCCCATAACTGAACTGTAACATTATCTCCTCCAGGAGTATAATCTGTTAAATTGACCCTGAAAGTAAAGTTGTACCCCCATCCCTCTGAGTCTGGTGTAACATCAGCTTGTTTGAGTTTTGGTCGAGCTTTAAGTCTTATAACGTTAGCAACAAAATCAGTTCCATTATTATGGAAATTTTTAGAAGAAATCATAGTTATATTATAATCACCAGGTTCTTTGCCGATAGTATTCCAATTACAAGTATATGGGTTGCTTGTACTACCAGAATAACAATAATATATATTTCCATCACTTTCAAGTTTAAATACAACATTAGCATCAGTGACCGGATTCCCACAATCATCAGTTACATCACCACTAAATGTAATCACATCTCCTATATCATGATTTTCTAATCCTGTTGGTTCGGTATAACTACTGGTTAATGTACCCATGAGTGTAAAATTCAATTGAGTAGTAGCATTGTCTACAACACAAGAATCACTGTCAGTTCCACCCTTCCAATAGTGTACACCAACATAATATTTGTCCGTATCCTCGCACCAAGCACTTGGCGTGAAAGTCTTTACAAGATGTCCAGTTCCGTTTGTTGATATAAGAAAGCTACCTTCTTGAGTATAACTGTAAATAGACATCCAAAATTTTCCTGAAATTCCTCCATATGACATATCTTTATCGGTATCGTGGGTACCAACAACGAACTTTGTAGTACTACTAGTTCTGTTTATTATTTGATTTACTCCAGGTGTCACATTCCAAACACTTATATTATCTCTTTTCAAAGCGAATGCTCCTATACCATAATTATCAATCCATGTTTGGTTTCTTGTACATGCTCCTCCGCTACATTCAGTTGAGTTATCACTTGCATTGAAAAAGAACTCCCAGACTTCACTCTCACTCCTATTTGCACATGTATAGTTGTATGTAAAATTTACTAAGCAGGAATTACTTTCACTGTCACATCCATCTACAGTTTTATTTCCTATCGATCGCCAGTTTCCACCAAATGGCCTGTGCCAGGCATATACATTTATCTTATCTCCCTGCTTGTCATACACTTGAACAGAAAAATTTCTTTCAAGCCCCCATCCTGTATCTTCGGGATTTACCTGAGGATTTATAAAGTGGGGTCTAACATCCTTTCCACACCATGTATAATTTACTGCATAACCAACGACAACTCCCTTGTCATCGACTGCATCAAGAGTAAAATCAAGATCACTACAATTAAATCCATCATCCAAGTCTAAATCACATGCCCCCTGGGCACCACTAACTCCACAATCACCAGATACGGGTTCACATCTATAACCCTCATCTTCTTCAGGTTGAGACAAGTCCTCACATAACAGATATTTAGGTGACGTGTCATAATCGCAGCTCGCGTCATTATCTACACGTATTGAATAAGTACCTGAAGATCCACTTTGGTCTGTAGCATATGCCCATTCATATACAGATATATTTTCTAAATAACATCTTATCAAATCTTCTCTACAACTTCCTTTGAGCGTGAAGTCGTAGTTAGCTAAATCCATGGTATGCCATCTTACACTATCCTCAAAATTTAAGCATACTTGATGTGAGTCAGGTGCAGTATCAACGGCAAGTTGCCACGGTCTTGCTTCTATGAATTCACTTGTTCCTGAATTATATAGAACTTCCGACTGCATTAAATATAGGTAAGGTTGGTCAGGAGGAGTTTTAAATGAATATTGGACAACAGTATTGTTTTCAATGTTACTCCATTCAAGTATTTTCTCTTTTCCAGAAGTTATAATATCAGCTCCGCCAGAATCTAATACGTCAAATTCTTTTGGAAGTTTTTCCCTAAGAGTGATATTGGATGAATTGTTTACAAAAGAAATTACTTTAAGAGTTGTTTTAAATGGTGGGTACTGTGGGTCGATCCTTGCTGGAGTTTCTCTTTGTATGTCAAATTTATACCATTCCTGAACAAGCAAATTGGATGATATATAATTTTTCACTCCATCTGCTTCAGCAGTAGCAAATAAAGAATAATTACCTTCTTCTTTTCCAACCCTAAATTTGGCATGATAAATCTTATTCCTATCTTCCAATATAGTTCCATTTACAGTTGAAAATTTTAATTGTTCTCCACTTGGTGATGTTACGGTTAGGATTACATTAGCCTCAGAAATAGGAGTACCTTCTCTATTTAGGACAGCCATTATAACTTCTGCAGTTTCATTGGGTCTATAGATTGGTTTCTTAGAGTTAACTGTTATAAGGCCAAGTTTAGTCCAAATTACTTCTTCTTTTCCATCTACATTGAAAATAAGCTTTTTTATACCAGGCTTAACTTTTCTGTTTTTTAATGAAATGTTTATTTCATACAATCCTTTTCTAATTTCTTTTATTTTTTTAATGATGTTTGATTTTTTCTCTTCGGGGTCTTCAACTTTAACATCAAATATAAATTTTGGTTTTCCATTGGTTTTTGGCTTTTTGTTGAACACTTCAACTGTTTTAAGTGAGGATGGATTTGCAGCAACAAAGATGTTAATTTCATCATTATAACACTCTAGAACATTTCCAAATTTTTCTTTTCTTTTACAATTTTTACAATTTCCAATAGTTTCATTATATTTTAAAACACATGGGTCTGTTTCAAGTAAGAAAGATTTGTCAGAAAGCGACGGAATTATCCACTCAACTCTTTCTGATAAACCATTCTCGTCTAAGTCAACGAAAGTTAAATCTGTTAGATTCGACTGATTTAGTCTTACATTAAAATTCTCCATACCTTCTGGAATATTCGTATAAGCCTTTACATTTTCGTAATGAATAGGTGATGTCACTCTTATAAGTTTTTTCCACGCTTTTTCATTGTAAACAATTTCTTCCTTTTCGGGAGCCGGGGTTTCGTATTCAATTAAATAAGTGAATCTGCCTCCTGGGGGAATATTCGTTAGTAGAATGTTCGTACTATTAATCTTTTCTATACTTGAATTTGAGGTTATGTTGTATGCAACATATGGAATTGGTATAGTAAAGTTAAATGTCTTATTAGCGGGGGGCGTGTAAACAGTTATTATTTTTTTCCAACTAACAGGTTTTCCAATTATAGCAATTCCTTGTATATTTTTGATTTCGATTCTTTCTTGATTACACAAAACATTTATTGGAATTATTTTTTCATCTTTTGTATTTGAACTTTCTACTTTTATCGAAATATTTCTAATTCCACAGTTTGTTGTCGTCTTCAATTTAATAGAAATGTTTATAGACACTTCTTCATTTGTTGTGAAATTGTAAATTATTTGATATGATTCATTATCTTTGATTAAAGAATAGTTTTGAGATTTTTCATCAATTAAAAATTCTTTCAACTCCAAGTCATTTGGAATTTCTGTGATAAAGGTAGCATTCGATTTATGGAGTGAAAATATAGTCAGATTTATAAAGAATTCTTGTGTCAAATTAATCGATGGCGGCATTTCTATATTTTTTATCAACAATTTTGGTTTTATTACTGTAAAACTTATATTTGGTTCAACTACTGCTAAATTTTTAAGAGAATCAAAAGCATAAATCTTCTTCCAAGTATAGTTTCCATCTTTTTCTGGTGCGAATGTAAGAAAGTAATTTTTATCGTACTTTGCAGTAGTGTTTTTTTCTGTCCCGTTCGGATATTTCAATAAGAATATAACTTTATTGACATGAAGATTATCAGTTACATTAGCATAGAGCGATAAATTTTCCCCCAATAATATATTTTCCTTATTAATCCACCAATTCCAAATAAGCGGAGGTGTTGTATCATTTACATTAAATAAAAAATCAAAATAAATTTTTTTGCTTAAGTTTAGAATTTCTGCTTTTACAAAATATTTTCCAGTCTCATAAAATTCTGCCTTTAACGGGTATTCAAAAGTTCCGTTTGTAGCATTTATTGATAGGGAGGTAACTTTTTCTTTTGTTTTATCAAAATAAACAGAAATTTTTATTTCTTTACTTATCGGTTCCTTGTTTTTAAGAATATTTCCGCTTATGTTAATAGTTTGATTGAACGTATAATTTTTTTTATCAAGGAACAAATAAAATTCGTATACATCTTTTAAGTTAATAATGGTTTCATTGAATGATGGTTTGATATAGTCTGAGCCATTAAATTTCACATCAATTATGTATTTTCTTGGTTGAGTAAAATTAAAAATTATGTTTGCATATCCACTTGAGTTAGTTTTTCCAAAACCAACAGTTGAATTATCAACTAGGAATTGTATAGTTTTATTTTCAATCGGTGTTGAATTTTTGAACATTAGTCTAGAGGTGAGCGTTATAGGATTTCCTGAGAATTGTTCCTCCACATATTCCAAAGTTAAAAAACTTTCCGACCATATTCCTATAAATTTTGTAACGGATTTGTTCACATCTTTAGAAGAAACACTGGCTTTTATTTCTTTCTCTCCGAGTGACGCAGTGCTTGTGTTGATTTCAACTACATTTAAGCAAGATTCGTTACAGATTTTGGATAGATTACCTTCAATAATTTTAAATTCCTTCGGCATGCTTAAATTGAGCCAAAAATTAGTTGCATTAGGAATAAATGCGCCAGTTCTTATCTTAAATGTTTCACCTCTTTTTATTTCCTTTGGAACCAATAATTCTACGTATATTTTATTTTCTTCGGTCTCATTGGTAATCTTATTTTTCAAAAATTTTTCAGCATGTGATGGGTTTAAATATAATTTTTCATTGCCAGTAAATTCTGCTTTTAGTTTATAATTGCTTTCGCGAGTGTCCTTGAATTCGAGCATGGCTGAACCATTTTCATCCGTTATCACTTCAGAAAAGAGTGTATCATTAACATAAATTTTTATAACTTGGTCTGAGATAGAAGTTCCATTATCCATGTTTAGTTGCGCAATTATAGTGTTGTTATTCTTCTCAAGTTTTAGTGATGTGTTTGCCCATACTTCTATTGTTGCACTTTTTGTTATGCTTCTATGCGCGGTTATATATCCTGTGATTGTCTGGTTTGTCGAGTTGAGAGTCATGTTTGCTGCAATCGCAGTTGTTGTCATTATGGCCAATAATGCTATTATTGCTAAACCACTTGCCTGGCTTTTCTCAGTCATAGATGGCCTCAACTCCTATGTCTTTTTTGCCAATGTCTGTTGAGAATGAAGTTTCGACAGTTATTTCAGAAATACATGAAGAACTAGGACCAACTTTTCCGCAGTCTTCCTCAGTTGTATTAGAATAAAATCCTTCAGGGAGGTCCCATTTAAGTGTGATTTTCGTTTTTTTGTTGCCGACATTTGTTGCATTTGCTGTTATTTTTATTTTTTCACCGCGTGTTATCTTTTTCGGTATGTCAAGTTTCACTTCTATTCTTGGTTTTTGTTCTGGTATTGGAGTAACTATGGTTGTAACTGTCGGATGAATTGTCGTTGTTGGGAATGATGTAGTTGTTGTTGTATTTGTCAAGTTTTCGACAGTTGTGTTTTCCACAGGATTTTCCAGGATTGTGGTTGTAGTTGTATTTCTTTGCATTTCTATGGTAGTTGATGTTGTCTCGGTTGTATTTTCTGATGTTTCTATGGTGGTGTTTTCTTCTACTGTTTCTTCAACTGTCGTAGTTGTAGGTTCCAGCGTTGTGGTTGTTTCTTCAGTTGTGTTAGACTCAACATTTTCCAAGGAAGTAGTTGTTTTTTCAACGGATGTAGAAGTTTGTGTTTGTAAAGAGGTCGTAGTGGTTATGGTCTCAAGGGAATTGTTAGCGGCAACGATTGCTCCGGTTGCACCGGAACTGTTCTCGGATGTATAGGCAACACCAATAGCAAGAGGAATGAGCAGTAGAAAAACTATAATAGTGGCTACCTTCAATTGTCCCCTCTTTTCTTCCAAAAATTTCTTATATTTTTTCATCAGACAGCCCCGAGACTCCGTTTTTATAAATTTGGCTAAAAGGCGTTAAATCAAATAATTACAATATAAACATTATCTGTCGATGCATATAAGGCAAAACGTTCTGTCGACAGACAACAGAAGGTTTAATTTTCTCCTTAGTGTCGAAATTTTAGTGTTTGGACAAAAACCGACAGTTTTTTAAATATGCTTAACCAAAATTAAACCATGAGCAAGATAAAAATATCCAAGGACGTCCTGAGAATAAAGGATTTAATTGGAAGGTCGAGAAAAGTCAAATTGAGAGACAGCAAAGACGAGGTAATAACCCAGCTAAAGGAGATGGGGCACAGGATTGAAAAAATTGAAAAGAAGTTCAAGAAAAAGAGCATATCCACAAAGAGAAAAAAACAGATAATATTTCTCTTGAAAAATAAGGAGATGACTTCAACGGAAGTTGGAAAAGCTTTGAAATTCTCCAGGAGCAGGGCAAACGAATATCTAAAAGCAATGGAAGATGATGGTATCTTGGAGGGAGTTCTGAGAGGGAAGAAGAGATATTATAAAATAAAGAGGATTGAAAAGTGATTTAATGAAAAGGATTATTGGTGTGTTATCGGGAAAAGGCGGTGTTGGGAAAACAACAACATGTGTTAATCTTGGCCTTGCCCTGCATAAGCTTGGCGAGGACATAATCGTAGTAGACGGCGACCTTAAAAATCCTAATTTCGGCTTGCACCTTGGGGTTTTTGAATACAATATGACTTTGCACGACGTTATAGAAAGGGACATATCGCTTCTGGAAGCACTGCATATACACGAAACTGGACTCAGGTTTATCCCAGCCCACATATCTCTGCAGTATCTTAATACTGACCCATCCGATTTGAAGGAAGTATTCTCGGAGATGAATTCTGATGTCCTCGTGGACTTTCCTCCCGGGCTTGATAAGATTGCTTTAAAATTTCTTGATGCATGTGATGAAGCCTTGTTTGTAACGAGGCCTCATCTGCCGGATTTAACTGACACGCTCAAGGCCATAGAAGTATCAAGGGAGATGGGCGTAAACATAAAGGGAATAGTATTGAATCATGTCAGGAAAAGGGGATATGAGATATCCCAGGATGAAATAGAAGCTATAAGTGGAACAAATGTTATCAAAAAAATACCCTGGGATGAAAACGTCTTGAAGAGCCTCTCCAGAAAAACACCTTTGGTGGAAATGAATCCATATTCACCTGCTGCGGTGGCATTTTTTGAGCTTGCATCTAATATCTCTGGGAGAGAGTATCAAAGACCAAATTTCTTGAAATTAAGAAACTTCTTAAAAAGGTAAACTTTAAATATGTAATTTTTAATATACTATATTGTGGTGGGGGTTTAACTCGATACTTCTTTCTCGGAATATGGGGGTGTTCCGGGTTGTTCTAAACCCCACCTTTTTCTATATTTTTATTAATTGGAGAGTAAAAATTATTCATGAGTAAATTGATTGGTGCTGCAACATTAGTTATTTTTGTAAGCATCCTCATATCTTCATTTATAATACTTCTGATGTTCCACTTTTCCATTTATTTTGCGTTTTTCTTTATAATCATAGTTTCATACATTTACAAAGTTTCAAGAAAGATGGCAGTAGAAATAGCAGGCGAGAAGAGTTCTCTCTTAATAATATTGATTCTGCCCATAATTTCTGTCCTCATAGTATTTACGGGGGTTTCATTTATCTTTGGAACAGGTTCTCAAGTGAGTTCATTTGGTCTTTACTTGAAGCCGACATCAGACAGTTTATATGTCTCCGAAAATCTCGCATTTCATACCACAGGAAATGAGATGGTGCATGAAATTTACAGGAGTTACAAGCTGAATGGACCTATGATGGATATGAGAATTTTAGGTGTAGTGTGTCCAAAGGGATTCAAAGAGAAAATTTATAATAGGTATGGGAGAAAGGAAGTTGCCTGCAGAAAATTGAATTACATACCTCCAGGAGATTACAAAATGAAGATAAATTATCTCATACCAAGACCATATGTATGCTATGATGACTATTGTTACATACAATGGAGAGTTTTTGATGACTTTAAGGTTGATGTAAAAAACATATCTGTCATGTTAGAAGGAGATGTAGATTTCTTTTCTTTTCCAGATTTAAGAAGTAAGAATTATGTGGAGAGTGGAGGACTCTTTGAAATAAATATAGTGGTTCCAAGAAGTAAAGTTTCCAATGGAGGAGCCTACATCATAAGAGGTGGTAAGTATCCAGAAACATTCAAGTGGACTTATATTCTTCCTGACCTCCTTTACCAGAGGGATTTCTTAGTTCTAATAATCATCTTAACATCGATATGGCTGCTTTTGATATTTTTCATCTTTGGTAAGGAGATTAGTTTTCCAGACGTTCCAAAAGTTTTACACTATCCCCCTGAAAAAAGAAAACCATACATTGTGAATTATTTATTTTATGGATATCCGTACAAATTGGAAGACAATGGAATTGTTGCAACTATTCTTGACCTAGCGCGCAGAGGATTTTGGAGAATCAAGAATGACACTCTAACATTTCTCAGAGACGATACCAATGATTTAGACCCTTATGAGTGTAGAGTGTTTTCATCGATGAAGAAAATCGCCAAGATTTTGAGATATGGTAACAAGATATCATTTAAAAAATTAAATGAAGATGTGAGCTCTATGATGGACAGAGATAAGCTTTCAGATATATCAAGTACAATTAAAGGGTTATACGATGTTTCAGCTCCAGATGTTTATTGGAGACTTGGAAGATACTTAGCAGAGTTCATTTTTGGTGCTATAACAGCGGCAGGTATTATATTTTATTTCTTGTATTATGATGGAGACATCAATTTAACTTTGTTGTCAATTATAACTTATGGAATATCGGGCATTTTTTCTATATACTTTTTTGATTGCTATACATTTGGGAGATACAAGAAAAAATATGCAAGAGAGAGAGCAATGTGGAAATCTTTCAGAAATCTTTTAAGCAGATACTCATTGATAAAAAAATATTCCCCGAGGGATTTGAGTGAATGGGGAGAATGGTTGGTATATGCTACAGCTCTTGGTACCGCTGACAAAGTGCTGAAGACTATGAAAGATTTCAATGTAAAGGTACCACACATAGACTCACCCAATTTTACTTACATAAATCCATATGTAATTTATACAACTTCCAATGCGAGATATTCTTCACTTTCTAGAGGTAGGGGTAGTCTTGGTGGTGGATGGTCTGGTGGAGGTGGTTTTGGTGGAGGTTTTGGTGGTGGTGGAGGCGGCTTCAGATAACTTTAAAAATACAAAAATCGAAGAATAATTATGTGGTGGATCTTAGCGATTTTTATTATCATTATTTTAGCGGCATTTTTTTACATATTTTATGTTTACAACAGATTGGTTTCTCTCAAAAACGCAATAGAAAATACATACAATCAGATAAGTGTTGCAATGAAAAAAAGGTTTGATATGATTGGTCAGCTTGTCGATACAACAAAGAGCTATCTGAAATATGAAAAAAGTGTGTATACAGAAGTTACCAGATTGAGAAAAATGCCGATCACGACACCAGAAGACATCAAGAAGGCTGACGAGGCTTCACGAAGCATTTTAGGAAGATTATTCGCGGTAATGGAAAACTACCCAGATGTAAAGGGATCTGAAAATGTCAAGGAATTGCAGGAGTCGATAAAGGGGGTGGAGGATGAGATAGCAAGGCAAAGGTATTTGTACAACGATCAGGTCCAAACATTTAACATTATTACAGATATATTTCCCTCAAACATAATTGCCAGAATATTCGGCTTCAAAAGAAAAGAGTATTTAAAATTCGGTGAAGAGATAGAAAAAAGACCGAAAACAAAGGTTTATTAATTTCTATATTTTCTTACACATGTATGCCCCTTCTAGTTTGTATCCAATTTTTCTGTAGTATTCGCGGACTCCCACACCTGAAATTATTGAAATTTTGTCAAATCCATTTCTTTTTGAAATTCTCTCTGCCTCTTTGAGTAGTTTTTCTCCAAATCCTTTGTGTTGAAAATAGTTTGATTTTTTTCCTATTGGAACCTCTGGACCATAGACGTGAAGTTCCCTCACTATCGTGGAGTCTTGTAACTCTTCTCGGAAGGGTTTGTATGGAATTCTTAGCCTTAAAAAACCAGCAAGTGTTTCATTTTCATCTTCATAGCTAAGGAAGAATTCTTTCCCTTTTGATGCTTTGTATTCTAAAACATTAAATTTAAATTCTCCTGTCTTCCATCCGTCTCGGATTCTATGTCCAACTTCCCTGCATCTAATGCATCTACACAACAATCCCTTTCTTTTCATCTCTCTTTGAACGATTTCCCTTAAATTTGAATATTTGCATCCTGCAACAATTTCATTTTTTGGGACATCCCTTTGGAGTCTCATCACTCTGACATATTTTGGGATTATGGATTTCATTTTGCATAAGAGGTTTATGAGTTCTTCATCAGAATATGGCTTGAATTTATCTTCCAAATACCATTTTTCCAGTTCCGAGTTTTTCACAACAAGTGTCGGATAAATTTTCAACATGTCGGGTTTATAGTCAGGATTACTAAATATTTTCTTGAACATTTTAATGTCTTTTTTCAGGCTAGAACCTGGAAGGTTTGGCATTATATGGTAACACACCTTAAATCCAGAATCCTTCAAGAGCCTTGTAGAGTACACTACATCCCTTATTTTATGCTCCCTTTTTGTTATCTTATAAATATTGTCATCAGGGTTTTGGACACCAAGTTCAACTCTTGTTGCACCAAAAGAGAGAATTTGGTTTATTTCTTTTTTCTTCATGTAGTCGGGCCTTGTTTCGACAGTTAGTCCAACACACCTATGCTTTGCCATTTCGTTTTTCTTTTTTGCCTCTTCAAGATTTGCAGATCCAGAACTGTTCATGCCGTCGTAGCATCCTTTCACAAACCATTTTTGATATTTTAAATCCCGTGATGTGAAAGTACCACCCATTACTATTAATTCAATTTTATCAATAGGATGTCCTATGATTTCAAGCTGTCTGATTCTTGTTTTCACCTGTTTGTATGGGTCGAATCCAAGCTCTTTCCCTCTCATGACTGCTGGCTCTCCATCGGCATAGCTCTGCGGTACTTCATCGTTTTTAGGGCAATAGACACAGATGCCGTGCGGGCATTTGTGGGGGGACGTCATGACAGCAACAATACTCACTCCAGAAAGGGTTCTGCTTGGCTTTCTCTTTAGCTTCTCCAGAACATTTTTTGATTCACCAACTGCTTTTGAAAGAATGTATTCATTTCCAGGAATCTCTATTTTGTATTCAGATGCAAGTTTGGTTTTAAGTTTCTGAATATCCTTTTTGGAAAGATTTTCATCTTTAATTTTTCTTATAACTTCATCTGCAAGCTTTTCTTTGGTCATAAATTAATACTTACAATACAAATTCTTAAATATGGATGTTCAGGATTTTTATAACATCTTTTTTATAAATGTTTTTAGATAACATATTTATGGGTATTGATATTGAATTAAGAAAAATTCTTTTCGGTATTAAATGCTTAGTAGGAATTAAATTCCCGGTTGGAATTTCTATAGACGTTACATATAAGTGTAATTTAAAATGTAAACACTGTTATTTTCTACAGCAAAATCACCAAAATGAGTTAGATGATAAGAGTCTTTTAAATGAAATAAAAAAAGTTAAAAAAAGATATAAATCAATAGTTCACGCATCTTGGGTAGGCGGCGAGCCACTTCTCAGAAAAAATGTTGTCAAAGAAGGTATGAAAAATTTCCCTCTTAATATGATTGTCACAAATGGGTCTATAGAGCTACCGAAATGGAAAAATTGTGTTTTTAACGTTTCAGTAGATGGGACCAAGAAATACTATGAAAAAATTAGGGGATTAAAAATTTATGAAATAGTAAAACAAAACGCAGATAGAAATGATATACATGTCAATGTAGCATGTGTTTTAAATAAAAAAAATTATCGTTGCATAGAAGATTTGCTAAAAGAGTGGAAAAAAACAAGAGTAAAGGGGATTATTTTTGATTTTTATACACCAATTAAGGGAATAAAAGAAGATTTGTGGATCAATTGGAAAGAAAGAGACAAAATAATTGACAAACTTTTAAGACTCAAAAAAATATACGGTAGCTTTATTTTAAATAGCGAGCCTGTTTTGGAGCTGATGAAATCTAAAAATTCAAGGAAAATATCTCAGAATTGTATTTTACAACGCGCTGTTATTAGCTTAGATCCAATGGGAAATCAAAAATTACCTTGTGTCATGGGAGATAAAGCAGATTGTTCCAGATGTGGGTGTGTAGTACCTTTTTATATAGAATCTATAATGGTAAAGAAACAGATAAAATCTTTTTTTTCTGCACGGAAATTATTTTCATAAAGATTTTAAATAATCAGATAGTCAAATCTTAATTAAGGTATGGTGAAACAATGATAAGAAGATTCAAGAATTTTATTAAATTTTTGGAAAAGGATAGATTGAGCTTTTTTGGAATTTTCATTTTAGTATTGTTTGTTGGCTTCATAAGGGGATATGTAGAAGGAGTTTGTGTCTACGGATATTTTAACAGAGGTTTAACAGCAAACGATATGATGTGTAGCTTAGCTGCATTTTTTGGCGGGACTCTAATACTTTCTATCTTTGCTAAGGAAAAAATAAAAAAAGTAATGAATGCATCTATTTTATTTTGGTGGATATTTATTTTACCACCTGTAATAGATTTTCTTTTTTTTGGAGGATGTAGTAATTTTTTTTACGGATTCGCACCATTTGAGGTTATAAAACAATCACCAAGTCTTATATTTTTATTCCCACTTTTTGTTATTAAATCTGGATATGCTCCAGGACTTTTTGTGGAGACTATATTAGTAGTAATTCTTTCACTTGTCTATATATATGTTAAAACCAAGTCTATAAAATCGATTTTATTTTTCGCAATTTTGGGTTTTCTATTCGGTCAAATTATGAGCAATATGCCAATTTTTTATTTTTTTATATCTAAATATATACTAACATTTAAACTTTTACCAGCTGCCTATGAATGGTTTTTTTTACTCTTCTTGGTTTTTTCTTTACTTATTCTTTCAACAAAAAGAAAATTTATTAAAAATTTTATTAAAAAAGTGAATCCACTCATAGTTTTTATTCCATTCTTGGTTATTTGGGGGACTATGCTTACGCATCCACGATTTCTTAACTTGTTGAGACTTTTTGTAAAGATCGTAATTTCTTTATGTTTATGGTGTTCTTTATCAATTTTTTCCAATTTTAAAATAGAGGGAATCAAAATAAAAGATATTTTTTTGGATAATTCAAGGAAGATAAATCCGAATAAAAGATTTTTTGAGTTTGCTATAATTCTTCAAGTCATTTCAATCGTATCATCTACTTTTTATTTTTTATTTGTCGATGATGTAATTTTATTACCTTTAGCTTTATTGTCAGTTTTACTCATTTACTTATATGCTTTTGTAAAGAAATTCAAAGTACCGGGACTTTTATTTTTTGATTTTTTAGCCATTATTTCTTTTCTTATAGGTTACTCTAATAAAATAACTCTTGATGGAATGTTATTTGATCCTATAATCAGGTTACGGTTACCTATTATTTTTGTTTTATTTTCAATTTCTCTTTTAATCTACAAATATTATATATGTAAAAAAGCATCAAAAAGATTATGATGAAATTTTTAAAAAGTTTAAGACTTTTTCAGGTTCTTTATATCATCACTTTAACAGTTTCTGCTGCTATACTCGGGGGATTTCTTGAAAATTTTTCTTTCAATTATTTCTATACGCTCCTACTAAAAATGTTTCTATTGATATCCTTATGGGAATTTACGGTTGTTGTGAATAATATTTTTGATGAAAATGAAGATAGAGCAACAGGGATGGATACACCAATTACTTTAAACCTTATATCTAAAAAATTGTATTTAAGACTTGGTTTTTTATTTTTGTTAATTTCATTCTTTTTTGGAGTCTTATTAAAAAATTTTATTTTAATTATTCTTATTTTTATTGCAATTGTTCTAAACTTTCTATATTCAGTACCACCTTTCAGATTTAAAAAATATGGAGTAAAATCTTTTTTCATTGGCATTGGTTCTGTAATTGTATTTTTAATCGGTTATTCTGGTGATTATACAACTTCCATATTCCATATTTTAATATTACTCTTTTTCTCAGTTTCAATAGGAACCATTGTAGCAGATTTAAAAGATTTTGAAGGAGATAAAAAATATGGGATCAAAACATTGTTTACCGTTTTTGGGATAGAAAAAGGGAAAAAGATTGCATCCGTTTTCTTATTTTTAAGTTTTTTGATGCCTTTATATCTATTTCATTCTCCATTGGATATAATTTTGTTTCTAACTCTAGGAATATTTTCTGTTTTTATTTTTATGAAAAGTGAAGAATACCGTCCAATTATTTTTTTCGTTGCCTTAATATTTTTTTATTGTGCTCTAAGATTAACAGGATGTGTAGTTTTTTAATCTTCCACTTAAATTATTTGAAAAAATAAGTTTTATATTATAATTAAATAATAAATAATTAATGTCGTTGAAGACTTTTATTTCGAATTTTTTGACTATTAGTAGGGCCAACATACAGATTGCATCATTACCTACAGTTGCTTTAGGTATTTTTTTTGGAGCTAATAGTTTATCTGCAGTTTTGAATTTACACACTTTGATTTACATAGTCTTATTTTTTGTTTCGCTTACATTTTCTTGCAATTTAAATTGCTTATATGATTTAAGTGTTGATGAAAAGTATAAAACTTACATGAGCAATGCACTAAAATCTTTGGGTAGAAGAAATGTTAAAATAATTTTGTTAGCTGAACTTTTCATCATATTTTCTTTGATTGGATATTTAATTCTTGAAAACTATCTTATTACTTCACTTTTTTCAATTTTGGGTTTATTTTTTGGTATAATTTATTCGATGAAACCACTTAGATTGAAAAAAAGAGGTATCCTTAGTCCAATTCCAGTTTTGATTGGTTTATATACACTACCATTACTTGGAGGTTGGTATCTTTTTAATGATTCTTTATCTCCCACTTTTTTATTTTTTGTAATTTTGTATGCGTTAATGAATGAAGGATTTACATTGGTTAATACATGTGAAGATTATTCGGAGGATAAAAAAGAAGGGATAATTACTTGGGCACATGTTTTTGGATTGAAGAAAACTTTAATAATGGCTCTCCTCTTTTCATCCTCAGGATTTTTATGTTTGATTACATTGTTAATGCAAATTAATACTCTTTCTATTTCATATCTATTTTTAGTTCTATTCTTTTTTGGAATAATGTACTCGGTAAGAGACGTCTATTTAGTGGGTAAGAGTAAAGATTTAGAGAAATCCGCTAAAAAATATGGACCAAAAATGAGAATATGGTTTATGATAACAAGATATCCTTTATTTTTTACTACGATATTTCTTTTAATTTAATAAGTTTTATACATTTTTAAATATTTATTTCTCTAACTATAATACATGGATTACGATGTAATAATTGTTGGGGCGGGTCCTGCCGGGACTATGGCAGCAAAAGAAATTTCTAAAGAAGGATATTCTGTGTTAGTTATTGAAAAAAAGAAAAAGGTTGGGTATCCAATTCAGTGCGGAGAGATTGTCGGAGAATCTGCGATTAAAAAAAATGAAATAAAACCGCAGGATGATTGGATTAAAAAAAGGAACAATGGTATAAAAATATTTGTTCCAAATGGAAATTTCTTTATTTCCAATGTAAAGTCATTCTCTATAAACAGAGAAAAATTTGATCGTTATTTAGTTGAAAATGCTATTGAAAATGGTTGTAAGACTCTTTTAAACACATGGGTAGAAGGAGCAAAAAAGAAGAATTTCTGGTATATAAAAACAAACAAAGGGATTTTCAAATCTAAAATTTTAATAGGAGCAGATGGCCCACTTTCTATTATAGCAAAGCAGATAGGTATTTTAGAAGGGCAAAAAAATATAGTTGCAATACAATACAAATTCAAATTTCTAAATTTTAAGGATGAATACCCATCCATATTTTTAAATGAAAAGTTCAATCCAGGATATGCTTGGATATTTCCAAGGGGAGATGAATTTAACGTAGGTATAGGAGGGTTAGGAAACGTTAAAGAGAGGTTGGATTATTTTTGTAAGTCAATGAATATTAATCCAAGAAAAAAAACAGATATGAACATAGGATTAATTCCCCAAAAATGTGTTTTGAAAAGTTTTGAAAAAGATTCTGCATTAATTATAGGTGATGCCGCGGGGCTAACTAATCCAATATTTGGTGGTGGGATTCAAGCAGCTTTGTTTAGTGGTAGACTTGCAGCTGAAGTTATAAATAAAGCGTTAGAATTCAAAGATTTTTCAATACTAAGAGAATTTGATTACAATCTAAGAAATAGTAGTTTATGTAACCCATTATTACGGAAGGCAAGTAAAATTTTTTATTCTTTTAAAAACGAAGATTTTAATTTTGTGGGGGAAGTTTTCGATAAACAAAATTGGAAAGATGTTTCATATATAGATATTTTTAGAAAATTTTTATTTGCTCCCCGAAACTTTTTGAAAATAAATAAATTTAGAATATTAAAAAATGGGATAGAAATGAGTGAAAAATTAATATAATGAAAATAAAACAATTCTTAATATGTATTCTGAAATCAAAAATTTTTATGACAAAATAGCAAAAGG